>CEUU01043308.1_pt1 | contig 15218 bp, 16 predicted proteins | sample 531321 | NCBI WGS metagenome assembly CEUU01 (sample SAMEA2622658, study PRJEB7988) | marine metagenome | isolation source: saline water (ENVO:00002010), including
GGCCACCGAAACCCTTACCTGCTCTTCATCTTCCATCGTGGTGCTCACCCTGATTTTCCCGATCTCGTTCTTCTTGAAACCGGAAATGGCATGGGATGCATTCAAGATCAAATTGAGGACGACCTGACTTATTTCGCTCACGCGGCAGGGAACGAGAGGCAAGCCATCGTCCAGTTCAGTTTCCATGGCGGCAGACTTCTTCCACTCGTTTCGGCTGATGGAAATGCAGTCCTTAATGATCAAGTTAAGCTCCGTTGGCGTGAGCGAGGACCGCATGTCCTTGTAGGAGAAGCGCTTCATTGCGGAAATGATCTCCGTAATCTGATCGAGTCCCTTCTGGATGCTGTTTAAGGCTGTGGGAACGTTCTTTTCCATGAAGGAAGCATCCTGGAACTCGATCTTGGAAAAAACCTCTTTCTCAAAAGATTCCTCGACGAAGCTCTTTAGGAAACTCAGGTGATCGCCCGCAAACTGGGCCGGGGTGCGGATTTCGTGTGCAATGCCGGATGCCATCTGGCCCACCGCTTCCATTTTTTGGGCATGCTGCAGGTCGGCTTCCAGTTTTCTACGGTTTTCCATTTCATCCTGAAGCCTTTCGGTGCGGTCAGCGAGCTGCTTGGTCCTCTCGTCCACCGCTTCCTCCAGCTTGTGCACGAGTTGCCAAAGCCTCGAGGACAAGGTCTCGATTTCCTTGGGACCGGTCTCCTTTCGGAAAAGGCTCTTCACCCGGGAACGTCGCGAAGAGCCCGCAGGCACCTCCTTGAAGGAGCTTTCGGTGAAGGATTTCCTTTCACTCAATGCCTCATCCGCCGCCTTGGCCATCCTGCTCACGGGGATGAGAAAGCTCTTGTGAATGAGGTAGCCAAGGGCAAGCATGACCAGCAAATACGCGACGGAGGCAATCCCGATGAGGGAAAAGGAGTCCTTGCGGGTTTCGACGATTCGTGCCTTCGCCGCCTCCATCTTTTCCTTTTCCTCAATAATGAATTGCTCGACCCAACTATCGAGTTTTTCCACTGCCTGGACGAAACTGGCCGAGGAACGACCGATATCGGGCTGGGGGAACAGTTCGCTGTTCTCGGCAACCGCAAGGGAGCCCAATTTGACCGAGGTCCGATTGAAATCCTCGAAGGCCTTCTCAACCTCACGGACGATCTCATCGGGTGCACTCTCGGTTTTACGGAGGAGCTTGATGCTGTTGCCGAGCTCCTGCAGCATATTTTCGACGAATTGAAAGAGGACGGACTGCTCGTCGGCAAAGAAATCCATGGCCATGACGACGTCCCTGCTTTCCCGGGATACCTTCATAGCCTGCCTCCATAGGGGGGACGCCTTGCCGCTCGACTCGACCAGGACGCTGAAGTCTTCGTCCGCGAGACTTGCCTTTCTCATTTGCCTCCAGGAAACGTACAGCAACGCAAATGCACCAAGCAACGACACCAGCGTCATGAAAAGCAGGTAATGCTTGATCTTCATCGCGACCGAGGCTTAGGGCGGTCTATCCGCGAATGAACATGGCTGCGATCGGCTATTTTTTCTTCTTCCTGACCAGGACTTGAACGGCTTGCGGGAAAGGATTGTCCTCGTAGGTCGCATAATAATTGTGAAGAATGCGAAGAAAATGCTCCTCCACTATGGTGCCCTTGGGGGCGATCAAGGTCTCGTCTGGCAAGCGCAGGTCCTGGTTGATCTCCATACCTTTGGTTAACTGCTTCGGGTCTACCATGTCGATGAAATCGTCTTCGACCGAGATGTTGTAGGACTTAGTGAAGGCGGAAATGATTCCGGGCAGATACTTTTCCTCCTCAGAGGCCAGAAGCTCCCGGATCTTCGCATTGGACCTTCCTTCGGATGCATAATGGTCGTAATCCCTGGCAAATCTGAGGATTGAGGCCAGTTTGCGAATGCCCGTCTTGTCGATGACGAGCGGGTTGTAGTCAGAGTCGATCGATTTTATGATCTCCGGGATGTCGGCCAACCGTGGGATTCCGCCCAGGATTCCACTGATGAAGGACGGGAAGCCATCCATGATTTCCCTTACCTCGCCGGGAAGGGCATTTTGCTTGTAGACGTCCTCCTGGATATTGTCGGGCAACCCGACGTGACCGAGGTATGAGAAAGTAGCGGCCAACTCGAGCCTCCAGGGATCGTCCACGTCGAGCAATTCGGCCAAATTGAAGGCAACCTCCTTGACCCTCTGAGCTCGGCCGAAGAAAAGCGGCTTCGACGCTGCCAGGATCGAGGTCATAGCCCGGACGGCCCCGTTGAGGGTTTGCTCAAGCATATCCTTTTCGGCCCGGATCAACTCGTATTGACGAAGAGCCGCATTGATGTGCTCCTTCATACTGTCCGGCTGACAAGGCTTGCCCAGCAAACGGAATATTTGACCATGGTGGACGGTCTCGGATACGTTCTCGAAGTTCGCCGCGCCCGTCAGCAGCATGGTGACCACTTCCTTGTCCTGCTCACGGATTTTTTGCAGAAATTCCGCCCCCGTCATGACGGGCATCTGAAAGTCGGAAACAACCACTGCAAAGGGTCCTTGGTCCTTGAATATATCGAGGGCCTCGGTTACGGAAGCGGATACGGTAACTTCGAAACTCCGTCCCAAGGTAAGCTCAAAACCGCTCAAGATAGTGTCTTCATCGTCAACGAAGAGTATCTTCTTGGAAAAGCTCATGGTTATGCGGGTAGGGGGATTTTGGGAGAGAGGGCTGGATGATTTAATCCTTAAAACCAAGAATCCGTCAACTACTATAATCCTGATTGCAGATGGGCTTAAAACCAGAGAACGACCAAGGATGCGCCGTTGGTTCGGATGCCAAGCTCATCCACTCCAGCCCCAAGAAAACTCAGGCGGGTGGAGCCACCTTGACCAGCTCCATCAGATCCGAAATTCTAATCCGCCTGCGCTTGCTGTCTGGCAAAGTGTAGGTGGGCAGAATTTTCGAGTGAATCATCTTTGCAACGGGACGGTTCGTCTTGTACCCGAGAAAGCGGGCCGCCTCCGAGACGGAAACAAGCCTTCCATGAGGAATATCCGTATTCATGGTGATGTCGCGTAAAGAGGGTTACTCGTACTTGCGCGGTCTTCCACGGCCCCGACTCACAACGGTTCCGCACAGCCTCATGTTTTCCGCCTTCTCCTTAAGGGCGAAAACTTCGCTCAACAAGACCCTGCGCCGGATCACGTGAGGCAACCGGTAGCCAGTTAGGGCTCCGCGCTCGATCATCTGGTTTACCGACCGGTAATGGGCAAAACCCAGAATCTCGGCCGCCTCGGTGATCTTGATGAATCTATCCAAGTTTTGTTCTTCCATAGTTATTTTATCCGTTTTGGCTTGCGGAGCTTTTGTGGATCAGCGCCATGACGTCGCTCTTTCGCACCCTCAGGCGATCGGTATCCGGCAACTCGAAGGCCGCGAGCGTTCCCGCCTTAACCATTTTGCTTACCCTCGAGTAGCTCCTGATGCCGAGTATTTCGGAAGCCTCACTAAAGGTAATGAAACGCTCGCTGCGGTAATCGTCCATCAACCCCATCCTGTAGCTCATTGCCCTCTTTGAAATTCGTTTAGCCCTGTGTTCCAATTCCTTGGCTTAGGACTGAGTGGATGACTCCGGTACGGCAACCTTCATGACTTCATGCAGGTAGAGTCTTCTTCTTTTCGTGTTGGGGATTACGTATTCCCTCAAATGACCTTCCTTGATCAACCTGAGAACCGAACGGTAGTTCTTATAGCCAAGAATATAAGCCGCCTGGGTAAAGGTAATGAGCCTGTTTTCAATTTCGTCCATGTTTTTAGCTATTGATTGACAAAAAACATACCCATAATTGCATATTCGGGTCATTGCAATTACAAATTTCAAAAAAATGCAAATCCGATCCTTTCAGTGATCTCCTCTTGTGACGGAAGCGGATGAAGATTTCTTCATGCTTAGGATAAGGGCCATGAGTATCAGGCTCGAGCCTACACCCAGTCTTACGAGACTTTCCTTGGAGATATCGTCGATTTCGCCGAATACGAAGAGGGAGAAGGCCATGGCAAGGGGAACCGCCGCGTTGTTGAAGGCGGCCAGAGTTCCAGGACTGGTCCTTGCGGCCCCCTTGTTCCACAAAAAGAAACCAAAACCGGAGGCGACTACCCCCAAGTAGAGGATGGCTCCCCATTGCACTTCATTTGCCGGGAGCTCGCCCCATTCGGTGAAGTATAGGCTGAACTGGAGGGCAGTCAGGGCGCCTCCAGCGGCAAGCAGGGAGAAAACCTCCTGGTCCGCTACGCCCGGGTTTTTCCGTTTCCAGTCACGATAAGCCACCTGACCATAGGCGAAGGACAGCCCGGCCACCTGCATGAGGCCAAACCCGATCCAGAAATCGCCGGCAGGAACTTCCTTTGCCTTGATGGCCACCGCGCCCGCCACGGACAGGCAGGCCGTCAAAAGCCAACGGGGGGTGAATTGACGCCGGCGCAGGTCGTGAATGAGGACGACGTACAAAGGCGTGAGGATGGAGAAGAGGGCGACAAGGTGGGAGGGGAGGTACTGAAAGGCATGCATGTAGCAGGAATACATGAGCCCAAACTGGATGGCCCCGTAGGTCATGAGCTTCCCGCAGTCCTTCCTGCGGATTTTCCTCGAGCGCAGATAGGGAAGAAAGAGAAGGGTGGCGCAAAGGAGACGCAGAGTCGCTACGAAGAAGGAATCCACATCCGCCAAGGCGCTGCCGATCAAGCCGAAGGAAAAAGCCCACAACACGGAGACGACGGCGAGGTAGACCATGCTCCCGAGCTACGGAGGGGGGCCTTACCAGCGGTAGGTCGCCCCCAGAGAGAATTGATCCCCCCGGCCCGGCGTGCCCGGGACGTCCTGGAAGTCTTCGTCCCATGGCTTGTCGTAGGCGACGAAGAGCTCCAGGTCGTCCATTTTGACAGGGTAGTAACTGGCGGCCAAGTGGCTGTAGGCGGACCGGTCGGGGCCTTTGCGCAGGGAGCTGGCCCGCTGCTCTCTCCATTCGTTATCGACCCGGAGCTGGAAAAGCTCGCTCGGCTCAAAGACGAAGCCAAGCGTGACCCGGTGCTTGGGAAAATTGAGGGCATAGAAACTGCCGTCGACCGCGGCATTGTCGTAGTCCTCGTCCTTATGCAGGTACGAGTAGCTCGCTATGGCTTCGAAGTTCGCCCATTGACGGGTAGCGATGACTTCAAGCCCATAGGTTTCAACGTCTACGTTCTGGGCGGAACGGGCCCCGGCTCCGCTATAGGTCCAGTCGACCAGGTCGTCGTCCCGCCGGTGAAAGACCGCTCCGGCCAAGCTCCACAGGGGGCGCTCGAGGGCGTGGCCCAGCTCAAGGCTACGCGTTTTTTCGCGCAGGAGGTCGTGGTTGCTGCGGAAAAGGCCACTCGTCTCGCTTCCTCCGATGGCTCCGTAGCCGACCGCCTGGGTGGTCTCGGCAAAGGAGAGATAGGTGCGCTCGGAGTTACCCTCTCCATCATCGGTCAGCCAAGTGACGTCGGCAAGGGGAGAAAACCTCGAGTCGTTTCTGTTTGTGTCGTTAAAGGAGGCTCCGGCCCGCAAGAACATGGTTCTGCCCTCATCCAGTTCGCGGCGAAACTCGGGAAGGATGCTAAGCTTGTAGTAGGTGCGGCTGGTAAACTTGCCTTGATCGAGGGCACTGGACTCGATTTCGTCGCCCGTAGCCTGAAACCCGAAATGAACGGCAAAACCATCCTCGACATCATGGCGACCGGACAGGGCGAAGGCGGCAACGTCCGTTTCATGGACGAAGCTGTTGTTGGGGGAGAAACGGTTGAACTGATAGTGGTCGTTGTTCCTGCGGTAGTAGGCGGTCGCCTCCCAGGTGCTGCCTTCTCCATAGGACTGCCGATGATTGACCAGCAAGAGGCGGGTTCTTACGTTCTCCGTCTCATACGGGTTGAAGGCGGTATAGAGGTCGCCCGTGTACATGCCGTAGAGACCGAAGAACTTTGACTGGTAGCCGGCGAAGAAATCGGTTTGCGAATCCGGCCCGACGAGCTGGAACCGGCCCGTAAGGCGCGAGAAGTCGTGGTCGCCGTAGGGAACTGCGCCTTCGCCCTCGGAACGGGAAGTCTCGATCTCACTACCCCAGGTCCAGCCTTCGGAGGCCCCATAGGGTCCGGTCCATGCTTGGTGCAAGCGCTGAAAATTGAGGTCGTGATCCCCTGCGCCAAAGGTCGCGCTGCCCCCTTGCGTCATCCGGCTCCAACTGTAACCAACCGTTGCCACGCTGCTATTGAACCCACGCAAGGCATTATCCGTTCCCGTAAATACCCCGGGCTCGCCCAGCATCTCCGGAGCAATGGGAAGTTCCGTGGAATAGTGGCCCGTCTGTGGGTCGAGCAGGGTAGCGGCTCCCACCTGGATTCCCGTATTCTCGAAAATTCCCCCACGGATGCTTAGGTCTCCCTGGGCTTCCGCCATGTTGCGTGACTGCATGTCGACACGGGGATCGAAGTCCAGGTTGGAGATGGGCGACTCGTAGGTCGAAACGGGGCGTGCGTTTGCGGTCTTGCGGTCCTTTACCGTCATTACGGGCAGAGCATCAACGGAAGGATTCACCGCCTTTGCGGTCTCAGCCTGGCCGAAGCCCAGGCCGGGTATCGTGAGGGTGAGAAAGGCGATGCAGGAGGATGTTCTTGCGGTCATCCGATGACATAAAACACGCCCGGCAAACTCTTTCAATCGTTAATTACAACAACCATAAAAATTAACAATTCTTACTTCTGACACGACGTACATATAAGGCTTGAGAAGCCATCGTCGGACCGTAAAAATTCCCAGCATGTCCGCCATTACCCGCAAATGACCGGCAAAACCGAAGAGCTCTTTCTTGCGGGCGGTTGCCTCTGGGGCGTCCAGGAGTTCGTCCGCCACCTGCCGGGCGTGGTTTCAACGGAGGCGGGACGGGCCAACGGCTCCAGCAAGGATACGTCCGGTGACTACGACGGCTATGCCGAGTGCGTGCGCACCGCCTTCGACCCAAGGCAAACGTCAGTCGGACGATTGATGGACCACTTGTTCGAGATCATCGATCCCTACAGCTTGAACAAGCAGGGCCCGGACGAAGGGGAAAAATACCGCACGGGCTTGTACAGCAGGGATGCGGTTCACCTCGAAGCGGCCCGCAAGCACATAGAGGCCAGGGAAGACGCCCATAGGATCGCCCTGGAGGTGTTGCCCCTGACCAACTACGTCAAAAGCGACGAGGAGCACCAGGACCGGCTAACCCTCCATCCCGACGACAAGTGCCACATCCCCCGCGAACTCCTTCTCAAGTACCGCATAAATTAAATACAGTTGGGAGGCATCACAGGACCCATTAACCGAAGAGAAGCTAAAGAGGACGCGCTATCCGTTTCGGCCCTTTCAGTGATTCCTTTTATCGGATGTGCAAAATCATCTGAATCATTTTCAGTGTCAAAAAGAATGAAGGCAGATGGTGGTTGGTAGACCCACAGAGCGAATTATTCTGGTTGATTGGCGTAAATTACGTTGATCCTGCCGAACTTCAATATCCTGATTCGGAGGGTATATGGGACAGTAAATTTGCTAACAGCATGCAAAAGTGGCTCCCGGAAGTACTGAAGGATTTGCTCGAATGGGGTTTTAATACGATGGGCTGAAATCGAACGCATAGGTGCTGGAACTTCAACAAACGAGCGAGTGTCTGCACATTGGCTCCGGACCCTTCTAGATCACTTGCAGGTCTGTCCGCTTAGGTATGAGTCCAACCGACATGGAGAAGTGGCTGACCTCGACGGTAAGCCACCTTCGTTAAAATCAATCAAGTTTGCCTTAACTCCAATGGATTACTTGGCTGTGTACTTGCTTTTGCACTTGGAGCAGCAAAAAGCAACGGTAACAGCCTTCTTGCTGCCTTTGCCGCTGATCGGGCATTTCGTGTTTACTGGCTCGGAGTCACCGCCGCCTTTGTTGTCGGAGGTCAACTTGCCAAGGGTACCCTTTACGTTCTTGGAAACCTTCTTTGCGCAATTAGCGCAACAAACGCCAATTCCAATAGTTTGATCAGTGTTAATTGCCTTACCACTGACGGGACATTTTTCGTTGACGGGAACAGCTTTCTTCGCGGCGAAAGCATAGGCGCCGAAGCCAAGAATGGCAGCAATAAATATCGAGACGATTTTTTTCATGATGTTATCCTATCAGTTAAATGGTTATTAGGTTTCTGGTTGGATAACACAATCGTATGATTCAACGCTTCTTCAAGCAAAATTTTACTCAAAATAGATTCAAACTGGTCCCTCAAGGGGATCCTCTCCTCGGTCAAATGTAGGGAAATGATTCGTAATTTACCTTAAGTTGAAAACTTGACCAAGGTATTGATCAAGCTTCCTGAATCTGATCGTCTGATATTAACTAGAATTGTCAAAAGATCGGAGAGTCTCAGCAACGAGTTGGAGAAGGCGGTTTTGAGGGTGGTGGTGGATGGGTAATTAAAAACTATTATCACTAAAGAGTAGCATGCTGGTTGTATGCATGATCAGCGACCTGCTTCGTTTGTTTTGCATCTAGTTTTTCGTAGTATGGGTTTGATGACTAATTTACCAAACTGCCACCCAATTATGAGCTCTCTTTGCGATGCTGAGGGGTACAGTGGTAAATCAGGTTTCTAGAGTCATCAGGTTTCTAGAACTATTATACTAATACCTTCCAATGAAGAGGCTTCTTTTTCCAGTTTTGACTTTAGCGACATTGGTTGGCTTATTGCTTTTTAGCGAGGGTATAGCTGCCCAATTCAGCGAAAACTTGGAGACGGTCGCTAAGATCTATCTCCGCTACGGGCTGCAAGCCGCGATCTGGCTTTCCGGAGCACATGTTGTGACCCGCTTGATCGAGGTCGTGTTGTGGGATCGAATCTCGAAGCGCCTGCTGGCTAAGGAACCACCAAGGATCTTCAAGGACATTGTGACTCTGCTTGTATACGCCGTCGCCATTTCGGGAATTGTAGCAACAGTCCTAGACCGTTCCATCACGGGGTTGTGGGCCACTTCGGGCATCTTCGGTCTAGTAGCGGGCTTTGCCCTCAAGGACATGATACTAGACGTTGCATGCGGGGTTGCCCTGCAAATGGAGAAACCTTTCGCCATAGGAGATTGGATCGAAATCCAAGGTAACCGGCCGGAAAACCATGTCGTGGCGTGTGTAACCCAAATCAACTGGCGAACCACTAGGTTCAAGACCACCAGTAAAAACATAGTCGTTGTCCCTAACCGTAAATTGTGCGACGCCACTATAACTAACTTTCGAGCGGAAGATCCTACTTGTCGAGCGGATATCTTGCTCGTATTCGATCCACTCCTTCCTCACCATGAAGTTTCGGAGGTATTGCTAGACGCTATGCGAAAAGTCGCGGACGGTGAAAAAATCCTCCACAAACCCATACCAGAAGTTAGGCTTGGGGACTGCACTTTGGCGGGCCAAGCTTATGAAGCGAGGTTCTTTTTCTCAAGCATGCACCTCTCCCCTGGCATGGCAAAGGACTTGGGCATGCAGGCCATTATGAAAAGCCTGAGAACTGCTGGGTTGCAAACCATACACGGATTACTCCCGATTGCCGCACAAGCAAGATAAGTGCATGAGGTAGATCGACGGGAACGGATAGGCGCTTGGATCGAGCAATACCGCAAGCTTCAGGGCTTGCGCGCTGGGACGGAAGCCCCTCTCCACTCGTAGAAGACTGGTCGTCCGTTTGTGGAACCGAGCAGGTAGAGAACCTTCAGGTTGGACCTAGGAAAGAAAGGACCCTACAAAGACGAAATGGGACGATATGCTGACTTCCATAGCCTACGATACACTTGGGGTACTTATTTGCAACGAAACGGGGTCAATTCGCGAGTCGCCAGGGAACTGATGCGACACTCCGATCAAAAGCTGACCGACAAAATTTACACGGACTCGAATTTGCTCCCTTTGGGGGAGGTGGTTCGCAATTTGCCCGACGAGGAAAATTTGATCGAGGTATTGACTGAGATTATCGGAAAAATGTGACGAAACGGGTCGCGGGTTGACGAAATAGAGCCACTTGAAAAAGCGGCCAAAACCGCTCTGAATACCTCTCCCAGACTGGAATTTTCGCAATCTGACGACTCTGAAACTTTGGTGGAGATGGCGGGAATCGATCCCTTCTCAATGCCTGGAAGAAAGAGGTTCAGGCCGAGCCCATGAATCCCAACCCCCTTGTCCAAGGAACCAAATAAAAGAAGAACATTTACTATCAAATAATGAAAACTTCATTCTAGGCGTGAAATGCTTAAAAAAGTAATTGTTTATTTATTTGCTTTTGAAGGATTATCTGCTTCAAGACTTTCATCAGTGTACAGCCTCGTTTTGACTTCCCTTTGTTTTTTTTCAACTGTCCTTTTGGCAGAAAATTCATTGGTTTCTCGAGTTGAGGCATACTCCGTACTGACACCCGCAATTGAAGATAATTTATCTAAGAACAAAAAAACAAGCGGGCTGGAAGGGAAAATTTTTACTGGATATCAGGGTTGGTTTCGTGCACCCGGGGATGGCTCAGGCCTTGGCTTTAGTCATTATGAGAAAAATGGGAAATTCGAGCCTGGTTCATGCTCCATCGATCTATGGCCAGACATCCGGGATTTTACGCCGGAAGAAAAATTCGCAACGCCATTCCGACATGCTGATGGCAGTACGGCCCATGTCTTTAGTTCGCTCCATCCACTTACTGTCAATCGGCACTTCCAGTGGATGAAGGAATACCAAATTGATGGAGCCTTCGTTCAACGGTTTGCCATACATGGCTCAAAGGAGCAAAAGAATCATCGGCGACTCAAGTATGAGAACCAAAAACTAATACTTTGCCGAAACGCGGCCAACAGAAACGATCGTCATTGGGCATTGATGTACGATTTGTCTGGAATCAAAAACCAAGATTTCGAACGTTTGGCTGAGGACTGGAAGAACTTAAGAAAACGCATGCAACTTGGAACGGATCCCAAAGACTCAGGTTACCTGCAGTTGAATGGAAAGCCGTTGGTTGGGATCTGGGGGGTCGGTTTTAAAGACGGGAGGGAGTACGGGCTAGAGAAAACAGAATGGTTTATCCGTCTGCTTAAGGACAACCCGGACTGGGGTGGCATGAGCATCCTCTTGGGCGTTCCTTATTACTGGAGAGACATGGACCGCGATGCAGTAGCCGATCCCAAACTTCATCGGATTATTTCCATGGCTGATGTGATCAGTCCTTGGTCTGTCGGTCGTTATGCTGGATTGATGGATGACTATGCCGAAATTGTTTCGCGACAATTTGCCGATCGTAAATGGTGCAATATGCGAAAGATCCATTATATGCCCGTACTGTTTCCCGGATTCAGTTGGAAAAACATGAAGAGTGCAAAAAGTGCTTCCATTCCAAGACAACGAGGAAAGTTTTTCAGCAAGCAATTTCAGGCTACAAGCATTGCTGGAAGTACCTCTGCATATGTTGCAATGTTTGACGAAATGGATGAAGGGACGGCCGTCTTCAAATGCACAAATCAGGTACCCATCGGGAAATCATCATTTGAAACCTTCGAAGGTCTACCTTCCGACCATTACCTCAAGCTTTGCCGTGATGGGCGCCGAATGATTCGGGAAAGCATGGCTCCTAACATTAGATAGTCGGTCTGATAAAACTCATTTAAGCTGAATCTACGGTTTGGCATGCACGCATGTCTGTATGATTGGAGCTAAAAATGTTCAGAATGGCAATTCCAGTCTGAAGTTTTGGAATACTGGCGAATCTAAAATTGGTGAAGATGGCACGAATCGAACCCGAGGGACTGTGGTAATTAGCCCAAGTAAACAAGTGAGCGAGGAGCTTTCACCAAAAGTGTTAATCGAAATATTGACTGAGATTTCTGGGAAATCGGGTCAAAATGGGTCTAATTCGGTCAAAAACAGCTTATTCAAAACAGAGCATAGGAACCGCTTAGAACCCGCATTCCTTAAAGGAAAACTGCCTAAGGGGGTCTCTGAAACCTTGGTGGGGGTGGCGGGAATCGAACCCGCAAGGGCAGGGGGCTCAACCCCAGCAAACAAGAGGGGTTTGGCTCTTTCACCGGAAGCGTTGATCAAGATATTGACCAACCTTACAGACGAGGACCGTCGGATGCTGACTCGAATTGTCGAAAGATGGGACTGTCTCAGCGACGAGTTGAAGAGGGCGGTTTTGAGAGTGGTTGGGTAGTTGACAACTTAACAAGTCTTATTTTGTTCAGCGATCATCTTGAGTAAAATATTAAAAAGATGACAGTTTTGATTAGGCTTAAATAATGGGAGGTAACCAGATGTTATATTTTGGCTTTCTCTTGCACATTGAGTCCTGCCCAGTGTTCATCCGATTCAATACATAAATATAGATAAGCAACGACTATTAGGGAAATTAGTATGAGCGGAATAGCAAAACCAAAGCTCATAGCATAGCCACAATAATGGGCAATAAGGTAGCTTGCACTTGCTCCCACCATCATGGCGAAGACACCTACGCAATCCATACAGGTATAATCCGTGCCGCCATGCGTTTTTCTGCTCCAGTCCATCATGACTGAGAAAATGGCAACCGTGGTCATGCCTGAAATTGTGTGGTCAACGATGACCACAGGAAAAACCCACTCCGCACTGGTCAACGATTCAATGTTCAAAAACAAGTAGCCCAGAACGGTGAGAGCCTGAAATGATCCGAAGATAAGCAAGGTCCTCAGTCGTCCTAGTCTGTTAATCCAGAGTCCGGCAATCAAAGCTCCGCCCAATGCAGAAATGGGAGCGACTAATCCCAAGACCAGTCCGACTCCCTCCAGTTTCATTCCCCAGTCTTTAAACATTGCGGGCAGGATTGATCGGATAAATCCCTCAAGTATTCGGTATGATCCAATTAAGGTAAGAATCAAGAGAACTTTTGGTTGTCTCAGAAAATCTAGCAGACCGCTGAAGGATTTTTGGGATGATTTTTTCTCTATGGAAAAATTCTTAACCTTCTTGTAATTAACGATGGGAAGGGTGGCCAAAAGGGTGATTATGGACATTGCAACGAGGAGGAAATTCCAACCCATTGAATTCATCAGCATTAGGATCAGTCCTCCGCCCACTACATAGCCAATCCAAAAGGTTCCAACTTGAACCGCATTTCCCCAGCCCCTTTCACCATATTTGAGGATTTGAATAGCCTGTCCATCGGTCGACACATCCTGCATCGAACTGAAGATATTAATGAGTGCAACCCCCAGAACGAAGATTGAAACAGATGACCCAAACTGCCAATTTGCTAGGCCAACCATTGTACCTGCGGTAAGAATTTGTAAAGGAATGATCCAGGACCGGTATTTCCCTCGCTTTTCTGAGTGGAAACGATCCACAAAAATCGACCAAATAAATTTTAGCATCCATGGCGCGTACAAGGCGGGGTAAAAAAGTGCTATCTCTTCCAAAGAAAGACCACTTTCACGGAAAATAACGGGCGTGGTGTGACGGAAAAAGCCATTTGGAATTCCCTGAGAAAGGTAAAGACTCCCAATAAGAATGAGTTTTGAGGAAGTGGTAAGCTGCATCTGATAAACGAAATTTCAAACAGAAATGTATACTAAATTATACTTGATTCTGAGCGAATAATGTAGAATTTGAAAAGGGACACTTGTACAAGACAAAACTAGCCTTTGAAATACGATCGCGTCTGAACTTTGAATGGTTTATCAGTATTCGGTTTGGGCTTTATTCTTACCTCATATTTGGATGAAGACCAATTTGCTCATTATCCTTTTTAAAGTGGTGAAATGGATTCGCTTGGCTGGTACAGGCGGTACAGGCATTGGATAATGGCAAGCGTAAAAAAACCGATGACATGCCCAAAATGTGGCAAGAGAATTAGTTTTCTTTCTTCGCTCTTTCGGCGAAGCAACCTATCCTTTGAGTGCCCTAATTGTAAGACAAGGGTGGGAGTCAGTCTCGATAAGCGATATTTGATAAGACAGCTCATTACTGTGCCAATTTACTTATATGCCATCGCTGCACTGACTGATTTCCATGATTTCGTATCCATATTTAGCCTTAGAAACATTCTCACGCTTTTACTGATCGGGGTAATCGGAGCCTACGAAGGATGGAGATTATTCTGGTTTTTAGAATTAAAGCAAAAAGACGAATCAATCTACTGAAGCAACTACCTTTACGGTTTTACGCAGAGCCTCTTCAAGAAAAGCAACCGGTTCACGCTTGCGATACTCTGGATTGTATAGCTCCAATGATACACAGCCGTCAAAGCCGGTTTTCTTCAGGTTGGTAAGGTAGGCCTTCAGGTCGATTTTACCGTCGCCCGGCAAAACACGTTGCGAGTCGACTCCCTTGTGCAAAATCGGTTCAACTTCTTTTCCTGCATCGGCAAACTGGAAGATGGCAATAAAGTCACCGCGCAAGCGACCAAGGGCATTGGGACCGGTTCCGCCTAGGAACATGTGGTAGGTATCAGGGATGATCATGGCTTCTGGTTGATCGGAATCGAGAGCGATTGCAGCAGCGTCGGACAATCGCTCAAGTCCCCGAACCATGTTCAAGAAAATGGCTGCTGGCTTTAGATTGTACCCCTTGGCCATTTCGCAAACCTTGCCGTAGCACCACGCAGCAACCCTTTTGTCCAAGGGCTCTTCGCGGCCGAATTTCGGAATCACCTGGACATGCTCGGAGCCAATATCAGCAATCATTTGCAGCCGCTTCTTGTGTGTGTCAATTTCCTGTTTAAAAACTTCTTTTGAGGGAGCCAGTCCACCCCAAAGTCCAATAACACTGGGAACGTATAATCCCAGATCTAGAATTTCCTTACCCAAATCCTTGAGGCTACCGCCGGAATCCTCGTGTTTTTGCAGTTCACGGTCCCAAGGCTCGATGGCATCAAATCCGGCATCGGCAGCAAGTCTGACTTTTTCCTTGAGCGTAAGCTCTCTGCTTAAAGTAGCAGTGTCCAGGCAGATGGGCCAACCTGTCGCTCCATTTTGATAACGCTTCCGCTTGGTACCTGAAGTTTCGTTCGCCTGCAGGACAGAGACTGTGGTTGCGGAGACTGCAGTTGTAACTACAGCAGTTCGTCGTACAAAATTGCGTCGATTCATAATATTACTTTCTGTTACCTATTTTTTTATGGGATAGTAAGTGTGGTCTTTGTTCCTTTCCAAAAA
>CEUU01021750.1_pt1 | contig 15123 bp, 7 predicted proteins | sample 531321 | NCBI WGS metagenome assembly CEUU01 (sample SAMEA2622658, study PRJEB7988) | marine metagenome | isolation source: saline water (ENVO:00002010), including
GATTAAAAAATAAGGTCTTCTTCTACCTAATCTCTTATGCCAGGTTCTATCACTCATATAGCCTATAATTGGCTGAACAAGTAGGCCAGTTAATGGAGCGGCAATCCATAATAAAGGAATGTCTTGTTTATCCGCACCAAGGGTTTGAAAAATTCGTGTCATAAAACCACCTTGCAATGCAAAGCCAAACTGAATACCTAAGAACCCAAAGCTCATGTTCCATATATCCCAAAATCCTAATAGTTTCTTCGATTTCATATTATTTTATATTTGAATAGATATAATATTCCCATGCCTTTAGTTGTATCAGATCAGGTAATTTTTCGACCTCATTTTCCTCAGAAAACAATGAATAAAAAAGTTTATTTGATTTAATTTCATTAAGTTTAACATCAATATTTTCTTTAGATAAATTAAAAACTAAAACAATCTCATGATCATCTTTAATTCTGTGTATAACTAATGCATCTTCACTTTCTTGTGCAATAATTATTGGTTCGCCTCCAAAATTTCCGTTCCATAATGCTTTATTTTTATCTTTTAGATCGAATAAAGCTTGGTAATGTTGTGAAAGTTCGTAATTATTCCATTCGATAGTGTCTTTTTCAAAGAAGCGCAATCTCTTTTGAAGATTAGATTCTTGTCCTCCGTAGATTAATGGCATTCCTTCCATAACACTGACTAAAGCATTCATAGCTTTTAACGAAGGTCCAAGACGCTCTTCAGCATAACCTTTCCATGAATTTTCATCATGATTAGAAGTAAAATGTAGCCTATATGCACCACTAGGAAATCGATTTTTGTTTTTGTTTATATTTTCGATGAGGTCTTTGGCAGATTTCTTACCATTGGCAATTTCGTTCATGATAAAGTGAGCTTCCCAGGCATATGTCATATCAAATGCTTTATTGTGAAGTTTTGGATTTTCTGCTTCAGCTAACATGAATACATCTTTTACCTTATCCAATTCTATTCTACAGGAGTCCCAAAAGGAAATAGGCACCCAGTCAGCTACATCACATCTGAAACCATCTATATCTGATTCAGTTAGCCAAAATTTCATTGCATTTACCATTTCATTCTGCATTTCTCGGCTTCCATAATTCAAATCGGCAACATCCCACCAATCAGTACCATTGGGTGGTTGTAAATTATCTAATGAATCCAAATTATACCAATCTAAATTACCCTCTTGAACCCAAACATTATCAAATGAGGTATGGTTGGCAACCCAATCAATAATTACTTTCATGTCAAGTTCATGAATTTGTTTTACTAATTGATTAAAATCTTCCAATGTTCCAAACTCTGGATTAATAGACCTGTAATCTTTTATAGAATAATAACTACCCAATAATCCTTTTCTATTAACTTGACCTATTTCATGAATAGGCATAAACCAAATAATATCTACTCCTAGGTCCTTAATTCTTGGAAGGTGCTTTGAAAAAGCATTAAAGGTTCCTTCAGGAGTAAACTGTCTAACGTTTACTTCATACATTACTGCATTTTTTGTCCATGAAAGTTTATCACTATTCTCTTGCTGAATTTGATTAGAGCATGAAAAAATGAATGCTAAAATGATTAATATTAAAATAATTTGCTTCATAATTTTATTGTTTAGTGTAAATATCAAATGAGTATGGAGGTAATACTATTTCTTCGTCTAAAGTTATTGAATTAAAGTGATTTTTATATGAATTGATTTCTTCTAAGTTAGGCAATTTAATCGCCTTTTCACTTTTATTAAACATTACTATAACCTTGTTGTTTAGGAAAACTCGCTCATAAACAAAAACATTATTTGAAATATGCAAAAGATTAAATTCACCAAAGGTCAGCGCAATATTGTTAGCTCTTAATGCAAAAAGTTGTTTGATCGTATTTTTGACATCCTTTTGAAACGTATTTAGCCCCTCAAATATCATTGGTCTTCTGTTATCAGGATCTCCAGCACCGACCATTCCAATTTCGTCACCGTAGTAAATAACTGGCACCCCAGGAATAGTCAAATTAAATGCACTTAGAAGTTTCAATTTATAATAACCAATGGTGTCAGCTATTTCAACATTTCTTACCCATCCTGCTTCTTTTTCATCTTCCAAAAAGCTAAGTGCTTTACCGGCATAACTTATAAATCTAGGAATATCATGATTTCCACTAATATTACCCATCAATGAATGATTGGAATAATATTCAAAACTTTCCATTAATGAATTATATAGTTTGGGAAAGCCAGTGCTATCGTCAGCAAAAACCAGTCTTGAATCGAAATATAAATTGAAATCAAACTGACCATCAAGTTTATCGTTAGAGATATAACTACCAATCAGTTCTCTGCTACCAAAGGTTTCGCCAATTTGATAAATAGATTTTTTAGGTAAACGATTTTTAATTTTTTGAGTTAAGGTCTGCCAGTAAGATATTGGAATATGTTTAGTTGCATCGTGTCTAAAACCATCTAAATTATATTCCATTAGCATGTGTAGAGCAGAGTCTGTCATTGCCTCAGCGGCTTCAGCAATAGTAAGGTCTATAGTTGGTAAAAAGCGATCGAACCAAGTAGTTAATCTTTGTTCATCCCAAATTCTAATATTTTCTTCCCCATTTTCTAATATTAAATCGGTTGACCAATCAGGATTATTAATAATAAAGGGGTTTTTTTCGTGTACATGATTAGACACAAAATCTAGTAGAACTTGTATATTTTTTGAATGAGCTTTATCAACTAATGTTTTTAATTCTTGACTTGTACCAAATCGAGTGTCGATAGAAGTACAAGAAATAGGCCAGTATCCATGATAGCCGGAGTACTTTCTATGTGGAGCTGGATATTCAACTTCTGCATAATATGGGTTTTGAGTAATTGGTGAAAGCCACACTGTATTTACTCCAAGGTCACTAAAATAGCCTTCTTCAATTTTTTGGATAATGCCTTCCAAGTCTCCTCCAAAGTAGTTTGCTTTTTCATGCACTTCTTTATCATCTATTGGTAAGTCATTGCCGCTATTACCATTCTTAAATCTATCAACCAGTATGAAATAAATCATTTGAGTATATTTATCTCGTGGGTTTAACATTTGACTATTTGTTATAACCTTGCCTTTTTTTAAGGGGATCAATAAGTTATTACTTTCACCATATTTATTAAAACTATAAGCTCTTAGATAAGAATATGCTTCAATGAATGCTTCTTTTGGAAGAATAATTTCTTTTGAAGATAAAAGCTGATTTTTCCAAAAAACAAATACTCTTTCTGCATTTTTGTTAGTAATTTTTAATTTATCATTTGTAAAACTAAACTCTAACTTAGGTTTTTTATCAATTTGGTTGATAATATCGATAACCGAATTTACACCTCCGTTACCATTTGGTTCACTATTTGGATTGTCATAATCTAATTGCCATTTTCCATCTAATACTATTTGATATTGATACTTACCTGGATTTAAAAACAATGGTGTTTGCCATTGACCATCAGTAAGTTTAAGAGAGGTTAATGATGGGTTCCAATCGTTAAATTGCCCTGCTAACTGAACTTCCTTATAACTTTTCTCTTTTGGATTAAATGTAAACTGTATTTTTTGCTTTCTACTTTTTTTCAATAAAATATCATGATGCTTACCTTCAGTCCAAATTGTTAGTACTGAAAGTATGGGACTGTTATCTTTAGGAATGATATGTAATATTTGATTTTTAGGTGTTAAAGTATAAGGCATCTCGCATGTAACTGAGTCTATCTGTGAATTAAATATGTAAGACATGTTGATAGATGTTGTATCTTCAGATAAGGTAATTGGCGTTATAAAAGACGAAGTAGAACTGAATGACTTAGTCCCAATAAAGCCGATAAAAATCACAAGGCTACTTAATTTTCTTAGCATATAATTGTTAGTTGTGAATTAGGTTCAAGATTATATGTTTTACTACCCATGAAAATATTGACAGCATGTTCTCCATAATTTGTTAGCACACTACTTTTCTTTTTAATATCAAATTTCACTTTCTGATTTCTGTACATTATATTAAAACAATAGGACTGCCATTTTTCGGGAACAATGGGTTTAAACTCCAGGCCATTCTCATTAGCTCTAATTCCAGCAAAACCTTCAACCACACTTAGCCAAGTTCCCGCCATACTTGTTATATGAAGCCCTTCATGCACTTCGTGATTGTAATCATCAAGGTCTAGCCTCGCCGTTCTAAGATACATCTCATAGGCTTTTTTGTGGTTGTTAATTTTTGAAAATAATATGGAGTGTACACTAGGAGATAAGGAAGATTCATGAACAGTCAGCGGCTCATAGTATTCAATATTTTCTTTAATTACATTTTCACTAAAGTGATTTTCAAAAAAATATAATCCTTGTAAAACATCGGCTTGCTTGATATATACAGACCTTAGAATTTTATCCCAAGACCAATTCTGATTAATGGGTCTATGGTTTCTTGCAAGTTTGGTGACAGGAATTATTTCTTTGTCTAAAAAACCATCATTTTGTAAAAAAATACTGGTTCCTTTAATAGTTGGTAAATATATTTTGTCAATAATATCTCTCCATCTATGTAATTCTATTTCTTCCAATTGTATTTTATTAGGAAAACGCTGTAATGATTCAAGGGTATATTCCAAACACCATCTAGCTATGTAGTTGGTGTACCAATTATTATTGACATTGTTTTCATATTCATTGGGTCCGGTAACTCCTAAAATGACATATTTAGACTTATCTTCAGACCAATTAACCCGCTGTACCCAAAATTTAGCAATAGCTATTAGTACATCTAGTCCATATTTTTCTAAATACTCATAATCAAGAGTATGTCTTACATAATTATATATAGCATAAGCGATCGCTCCATTTCTATGAATTTCTTCAAATGTAATTTCCCATTCGTTATGACATTCTTCCCCATTCATTGTAACCATCGGAAAAAGTGCAGCACCATCTTTAAACCCAAGCTTTTCGGCATTTTCAATAGCTTTATCTAATTGATTGAACCTATATTTGAGTAAATTTTTAGCAATAGAACTATTTGAGGTCTTCAAATAGAACGGAATACAATAGGCTTCTGTGTCCCAGTATGTGGCACCACCATATTTTTCACCAGTAAATCCTTTTGGGCCAATATTTAAATAGGAATATTTACCATTATAAGTTTGGAATAATTGAAAAATATTAAATCTAATCGCTTGTTGTGCATTAATGTCTCCTTCAATTTCAATATCGGCATTATCCCATATTTGTTGCCAAGCTTCTGAGTGATCTGCTTTTAACTCCTCATAAGTATTCTTTTTGGCTTGAACTGCGTTTTTATATACTAAATCTATTAACTTCTCTTTATCGTATTTAAGAGAGGTTAGGACTGAGATGTACTTATTTATTGTAAGTGTTTGCCCTGCATCTAAAAAACAATCAAAGCTTCTCGAAACAAAACGGTCTCCAACAGTTTTTTGGGAGTCATTGATAAAATTCTCCTTATTTATATTTAAGGTTGTGAATTGTGAAAGAGCTACCCAAAAGTTAGTTTTTTTTGTAGCTGCAATGATAAGATCGCACTCATCATTAGTTAGAGGTTCTACATTCTGCCAAAAATAATCGTTGTAGTTTGAGTCTTCATTTTTAATATCAAAGTCAAGAAATGAATCAATATTAATATTTACCTCTTCATTCGATGTTATTGAATATGAAATAGCTCCAATCTCATCATTATCCATAGAGCAAAAGCGTTGGCAATTTACTTGAATTTGTTTTTTATTAGGTAATTGACAACTAAACTTTCTACTAAGTATTCCAGACTTCATATCCAATTCTCTGTAAAACGACTGTACTTTTAGCTTTGATAAATCTAAGGAGTAGCCATCGATTTCAATATCCAATCTAATCCAATTACATGAGTTTAAGACTTTGGCAAAATAGTCTGGATAGCCATTTTTCCACCATCCTACTTTAGTTGGATCAGGGTAGTATATACCACCTGTGTAATTACCCAACAAACTTTTATCGGAATATTTTTCTTCAAAATTAGCTCTCTGACCAAATGATCCATTACCTATACTGAAAATACTTTCGTATGCTCTTTGATCTTTTCCTAGCTCATTTTGTTTGATTTTCCAAGCATCTAACTCAACTAACTGTCGCATATTGATCTAATTTGAAGTCTAAAAAATTATCAATGTAAAAATCCGCTTTTTCTAGCAACTCTTTATTGCCAACAGCGATTACTTTAAAACCCCCATCCTTTGCGGCTTTAACTCCACTTATCGAGTCTTCAAAAACTATGCAATGATTTGGTTTAAGTTCCAGATTTTTAGCAGCCTTAATAAATACATCAGGGCTTGGCTTAAGCTTTTTAACCATGTTACCGTCAATTATACTATCAAAGTATGAGCTTAAGTTCAGATAGTTTAAAATATCTTTAGCATTTTTAGATGAAGAACCTATTGCTAACTTGAATTTACTATGATTTAATTCTTGAAGAAAATTTTCTACTCCTAACAATAAATTGTCACGAGTTAGATTTTTGAGTTTTTTTCGATATAAATTATTTTTAGTTTCTAAAACTATATTAGTTTCTTCATCGCTTAATTGAATGTTGCCGATTTCCATAATTAAATTCCAAGAGTCTCTTCTACTAAGTCCTTTTAAGTTCTCGTTAATTGATTTATCTATTTGAATTGAATATTTGTTAGCAACGCTCTTCCATGCTTCATAATGGTAAGTGTCAGTATTTACAATAACACCATCTAAATCAAATATTAAACCTTTAATCACTTTATATGTATTATTTTTTTTCTGTAAGAATCTGTTGGAGTTTTAATTTCACAAATATAAAACCCGTTTTCTAATGAAAGGTTACTTTCTTTAAGATTGATTTTATATGAAAAAATATTTGATTTATTGGTACTTAACTTTTTATTAAAAATCAGTTCACCTATGTGATTATATAAAGTCAAATCACAGAAAGTATATTTATCAAGCTTAAGGTTTATTTCAAGAACATTGTTAAATGGATTTGGATATATTCTTAAATCTTCTTTACTTTCATAATAATTATTTGAAATAGAGGTATTGATTTCATTTGTATCAATTGGATTATTTAGATTTGGTAATTGGAGTTTTATATCAGTATAAATTTTCCATTCACCAGGATTTAAATTAAGTGTCATATCTACATTCTCTACAAACAAGCTATCGCCCGACATATAGTCATACCACCATCCATTATGTTGAAATCCGGTGTAGACATTATCATTGTATATATTAAAGTTACCAACTATTGTGGCTTTCATGTCATTATCATCTATATATATTTGTTTTTGTGTTCCCCAGGTTTCTAGCCTATATTGGTTAGTTCTAAATGACGGATATGTAGTTTTTAAATTAATCAAAGCAGCATATTGTAAATATAATTGTCTTCTGTAAAAATCTAAATAATAATCCCACTTTACTGGCTTTGGACTTGTTCTAGACTCTTCGGTATTACTTGGAAAGTTAATTGAATAATCATAACCTAATTCTCCAAATTGCCAGATCATTTTAGGTCCAGGTACAGTAAAAAAGAAAGCCGCAGCTTGTGCCATTCTTTTGAGCGATGTATTCAAATCATGTATATCATAGTCAGCAGTTTGATTTCCATAAAGAAGGTTGTTATACATTAATCTTTCTTCGTCATGACTTTCCATAAATCCAACTAAGTTATGAAATGCCCATCCTCTTTCAAGATGGGATACTCCATATTCGAAATCATCGTTTTGTCCACCAACATAACCCATTGTAGATTGGTTATATTCTGAATGTGCTTTGCCCCACAAAAGACACCCATGTGCTGCTAGTTCCATTTCTTCATCATTATTAGCAAAGTGCTCTAAAATAACTAATGTTCCGGGATGTTTATTCCAAAGATTATTTGTAATTCGTTTAATGTTATTTACTCTTTCTATATCATAATTACCCCATAAGGCAACATCACCAATTGAGTTAAATTGGGTTAACCCTTTAGAAAGATCAAACCTGTATCCATCAAATCTAAAGTTTGTTGTCCAAAAATCCAGTACACTATCAGTAAAAGCTTGAACATAAGGGGAGGAGTGATTAAAGTCATAGCCAACATTAAACGGATGAGTTGGTTGAGTATTAAACCATGGACTTTCAGATGTTGGTTCATCTTTACCAATATCATAATAAAGTCTTAGCCATGGATTGGGTCTAAATGCATGATTTAATACAATATCCATTATTACAGCTATTCCGTTTTTATGGCAAGAATCAACTAAAGCTTTTAATGTATTTTCTGGTCCATAAAACTTTTCAGCAGCAAAGAAAAATGTTGGTGCATAACCCCAAGAAAGTAAGCCATCATATTCAATAACTGGCATAAGCTCAATGGCATTAATTCCAAGTTTTTTGAGATAATCTAATGAATCTATTACAGTTTGATAGTCTGATCTAAATGAAAAATCTCTAATGAGTAATTCATAAATAACTAAATCTCTAGAATCTGGAACTTGAAAATCATTTGATTCCCAGACATATTCATCTTGTTGAGTTTTAACTACAGATACGGCATGGTTAGTTAAGTTTTCAGGATAAGAAATTAAATTTGGATAAACAGAATTTGGAATATATTGATCGTAGCTTGAAATAATTTTTGTTGAGTAGGGGTCAGCAATCTTTATTTTTGCATCAACAAAGTATTGAAATCGATATTCGATTTCAGGACTTAGATCATTTATTTCAATCCAATACCTACCGTCGTTCGTTTTTTTCATCCTATAGTTTGGTTCAATTGTCCAATTAGTCCAGTCACCAATAACATATGTAAATTCTTTATTTGGTGCTTCTAAAACTAAAATGATTGAGGAATCATTAATAATATTAATACCATTTCTTACTCCCTCAGGAATTTCTTCAAATATTTGAGGAGATTCTACAATGAAATAAATTGAATCTGAGTATATATTACCATCACTTTGAATGTTATAGTGGATATAATGTTTACCAAAATCATTTGTAGAATAAACAAAATCTAAACTATCATCATATTCTTGTATTAGTAGATCGTCATTAACAAATAAATTAATTAGCGCATTTTCTTTAGTAATTATTTTAATCGGTATATTTTCATTTGGTTGAACTAATAATGGGAATTCCACTGGAGAAACAAATTTTGAAAATTCGTCTTCATCCATTAATGGAATGTAAAAATTAGTGTTGTTTTCATTTTTACCAGCTAGACTTCCGTCTTCATTTCTAAAAATGAAAGCAATAAATTCATTTTCATCATTATTAGAAATATTAAAGAATGAGCTTATAATGAAAGTAATTTCATAAACACTATTGCCTAAATTAGACATTTGTATTATTGTATCTGCACCCTCATGCCATTGGACAGGAATGTTCATCCAATCATGGTTTGAGCTACTATACTTATTTAAAACCCCTGTATGAATGTATATATCGTCACAATCAATCAATGCACTATTACCTTCTGAAGAATTATATGTTATTGTTAATGTGTCATAAATAGATGGATAAGTTGGATACCAATCGATAACTTGAGAATATGTCGATACTGAAAATAAAAGTAAAATACTTATAATTCTAATCACCTTAAAATAATTTTATTGTTGTATTTTTTTTGCTCTGACTCTAGGCTCAGAAAATATAAACCCGACTCAAGTTCATTGAAATTACAAGAATAGAAGTTCGAATTGATGGATAGGATATTTTTTGAATAAACTAATTGGCCAATAGTGTTATAAACTTTTATAGTCATAGGACTATTAAAACGCTTTTTAAACTTAAAGTTGATAATTTTGTTTTTAGATGGATTGGGGTAGGATTCTAACTCTAATTGTGAATGATAATCGTATAATGATGTACTTTCTTCCATTGTCACTTTAATAGCTGAAAAAATACTAAGATCTGTGCTTTGTATTACTTGAGGATTATAGTCTAAGATACCGGTAATAAAAATATCATTACATCCATTGTCCCTACCTGAGTAGAATCCATCAGAGCTTCTCAAAACTAGACCAATAGTATATGGATTTAAGTCTTGTGAAAATTGAATTGATGAATCGTTTTGTTGACTTAATGATGAAAAATAGTCTTCAACTATAAACTCTATTGACCACACACTATCACCTTCATTAGTCATTAGCCCAATTCCATCATCTTCAGCTTGTTCACCCCAATTACCAACTACATGTTGCCAAACCCTAGATTGATAAGGTGTGATTTGTGTTGTGCAAAAAATTTGATTTAGTTCTTCGTTTGAACAATCTCTGTTCGCAGGACCAAGCGGTTCGTTTTCTAAACATGAGCAAAGTCCTAAATGTGCATAAACTTTACCATCATCTAATATTCCTTCATTCAAATTGCATGATGGATTCAGCATGTCTTTAACATCAACCTCAATTCTAATCCAATGATTTTGTGATAAAACTTGAATATTTGAAAGTATTAATAACAAGCCTATTAATTTTTTCATAATTTTAATTTTTAAATAATTTTACTGAATGTAATATGTTCTCATTTTTGAGAATTAAGTTATAATGCCCAAATCTTAAATTTTTTAAACTTAAATATCTCGAAGGTTTGCCTCTAAAAATTTCTTTTCCATTTAAGTCTAGTAATAAGAATTGATCAAATTTTTCAAATCCATCAATACTTACTTTATTAATAAATGGGTTTGGATAAACTGAGAAGCCTGAATCTAAATCGTCTATTTTAGTTGGATTGAATATAGAAATCATTGTATTATTTCCACAATTATTTTCAGCAGTAAGTATTATAGTATCATTATTGCAGAGCTCTATCTCTATGCTTATATTCTGTAACGTATCTTGAATAATATTTTGATGATTTATAATTTCCCACAGATAACTATTAGCATTAATTGATAGATTATTTAATGAAAGTAAATTATTATTAAACGTATATTCAAAATTTGCTGTTGGAAGTGAAGCATTAATAACTTCAAAAACATCATATCCAATACAGCCTAACGAATCAGTAACAATTAATTTATATTGTCCAGATTCAGATAAATTATAAGGAATATTGTCTGAAATTGTATCACCATTTTCAAAATCTATAATTATTGTAGAAAACCAATTGTTGTTTAAGTCTATTTCAATACTTGAATTTGGACATAGTTCAAATATATCGCCAACATCAACATATGGTAGAGCTGTATAACTAACGTATAGTGTATCAGATGATTGACATCCGAATTCATTTGTGACAGTAACATAATATGTTCCAGACTGACTTATTTGAATGGAATTGGTTGTATCACCAGTGCTCCACAAATAATTTTCGTAGTTGTTATTGATAAAGATTTCTATTGTTGACGATGAACATAAGTTTGTATCATTAAATTCATCTAGATTAAAATAAATACATGAATTATCATTAATGGTTGCATTAGGATTAAAATTACAAGCTTCTTCATCCATACAACCTTCAATTTGTATATATTTACAAGAACCATCATCATCAGTCGCATTAGAGTCGAAATTAGTTGCTAGAGTATCAGTACAGCCTAAAATTTCAAATTCATCACAAATACCATCAAAATCTGAATCTTCAATACAATTTCCATCACAGTCATATCCAGGTTGAGGTTCATCTTCTCCACATCCACATCCTAATTCTAATGTATTTCCATTAATAATATTAAGGCAATCTGTTGTAAATGAACTAGAGTAGATTTGAGTAGAAGCACACAAATTAGATATTTCAACTGACCAATTATAAATGCTATTTGGTATTAATTCCAATTCAATGTACCAATGCGCATTATTACCCCAATCTGTATAATTCATATTGAAATTTTCATTGTTGATTGATATAATTGCGTTTCCAATATTAGGATAACTTTCAATAGTAATATATGCCAAGTTGGTAGATGTATCAACACTTGTAAAACCATCATTATTTTGATCACCTACCCAATCTATATTTGTAGCAATACAATTTGAGTCACAATCAAATCCTTCCAAAGGATATACACAACTGCTATCTTCTAGTGTTGCATTTATATTAAAATTACAAGCTAAATTGTCTGTGCATCCATATGTAGTATCTAAAAATACACATGAGCCATCATTTGTGTTAGCTAATTCATTATAATTTAAGGCATTTTCATCAACACATCCATATTCAGTGTAGTCACATGAGTTGAAAACATATGCAAGTAAAATTGTATCTTCATTCAATACATTAAGTTGTCTGTTACCGTTAGTTGTTCCACAAATTCCTGTAACATTTTCATCATTTCCCCAAGAGTTACCATTTATAAATTTAAACTCGTGAGTTGAGTTTTCAGGTAAAGTTAAATTAACTTCCCAAATATTATCTCCGTCATTATCTGATAGAGGTGTTGATTCTGCGTTCCAACCTTGCATACTACCAGCTAGATGAATGCCATCAGATGAGACAATCTGATATTGCATATCTACTCTAAATGTAACATCAACTTGTGAAAATGATGGTAAACTAAAAATCAAAAAAAATAAGCTTAAAAATATCATTTTATAAGTTCAATCAAAAGCCCTAGCTACTGCTAGGGCTTTTTAAAATAAAATTTTATAATTATTGTAAAATAATTTTTTTGTTTGTTACTTCACTAGGAGTTGTTATTTCAAAGAAATAAATTCCTTTAGGATGAGAGCTTATGTCAATTACTTTCGTGTATTTACCAACAAATTCTGTTAATTTTTCAGTATAAATTTCTTTTCCAATCGTATTAACAATTTTAATAATTATTGTTTGTTTCTCATCAGATTTAAACGAAATATTAAAAATATCTCTAGATGGGTTTGGATAAACCTGTAAGATAGTCAAAGAGCTATTCTCTAATTTTGCCCCTCCTAATATATGATTAACAGGAGATGAGAATGGAGTAGCCCATGATGTTCCATTAGTTCCACATGCACCTCGTATTTTCCAAGAATACTCTCCAGGAGATAAATTATATTTAGTTTTAGAATTAGATGAACCAGGGATATTATTCCAAGCATAAACTTGACCTGTTCCTAAGTTTGTAAGGTGCAAGAAATAGTGATCTGGTTCACCACTTATTGGTGTATCCCATGACATAGTAATAACAGTTTGTGAGAAGTTAGCCGTAACAGTTGTTAAGTTTGTTGGCATTTTGTCACAAGGCGCTTGAGTTGTGAATGGATAAAATTCACCCCATCCTGAGTGATACATTGGATCTGAATTACCTTCAGAATCAACGTTACCTGTACACCATGCTTTTGTATGCCACTCATAATCTGTACTAGCCTCAAAGTTACCTTTTGTGACATTGATATTTCCATCAGCATCTCCAAATGCATAGCGGAAGGAGTTTGTGCCAATTTCTCTCATTTTTCCTCTAGATTGCCATACTTCTCCTGTAGAAGGAACATCTGCACTAAATGTTGCCCATATTGCTTCAGTTGAAACAGATAGATTTTGCATATTTGGGCATGCATCTAAAGTCGTGAATTGACTAGATGAAGACCACGAGGATTGACAAAAAATTGAATTATCTCCGTTAAGAACTCTTGATCTTACATTCCACTCATAAGTAGTTCCAGGTTGCATAAACCATCTTGTTCTTGAGGTTTGACTATTTGGCAAACTGTCTGCGGCACTTCCTTCCATAGTAATTACTGTCCAATTAGAACCATCAACCGGTTTAAATCTTATTGAATAGTCAGAAGGATATACTGATGATCCATAGTCCCAGTTGAAAGTTACTCTATTGTGTATTATATTATTTACATTCAAACCTGTAGGAACAAAATCACATGGATTATCTATATAAATACATGAGCCATCGTCATCAGTTGCGTTAGAATCATAATTATCAGCTTCTGAATCTGTACAACCTGCAATTTCAAATTCATCACATACGCCATCTTCGTCACTATCATTTAAACAAATGTTGTTACAATCATATCCAATATTTGCATATGTACATGAACCATCATCTGATAGTGCTTGTGCGTCATAATTACATGCTAAAGGATCATTACAACCAGGATTTGATGAGTTTAGAGAGCTCCAAATTGGAGCGCCTGCCATAGCGTATCCTTGAACTAAACTTTGATAAGAAGTGTTAGTTGTATCACTGTAATATGCTTGATAGAAATCAGTTGCAGAAGTAGCATAAATAATATTCCACCATGGACCATCATTAAAGGATACAGAGTGTGGATAATTAGAATTTAACATCAATGGTGAATTTGAATATGTGTTATTGCCAATAGATGTATTAGTACATGAAACTAAGTTGTTTGCTTGTAGTAAATTACTATAAGAATTATTATTTATATCTAAAACATCAGAAAGCTCTGCTTGAACACCAATGGCTAAATATGTGGTAGCATTCAATGCTACAGGAATAATATTCGAAAAATCATTGCCTGATATAGTCACATTTGCAGTGTTTGTTCCAAGTGATATTGCTGAACCTAAAACATTACTAATGTTATTATTGGAAATGTTAATGTTTGTAGGAGGATTAACAGGAGTTGTATTTCCCCAGCATAGGATTCCGTAAGAAAGGGGAGAGGAGTTACCACCACCAGGTAATAATATATTACTTATTGTATTGTTTGAAATAGTAATGTTAGATGCTCCAGGTTGAATAGTTATACCACTTCCTGTTGTGTTATCCCCAATAATTGTTAAACCGTCGATTTGAACATTTGATGTGTTCTCCATAATTGTTATTCCAGTTGTATTTCCTGAAACTTCTAATGTGACCCCGGCAGCACCGGCTATTGTTTCACCATGTAAGCTTAGGGATTTGTCTATAACAAGAGCTTCTGAATAATTACCTGAAGGTATATATATTATCTCTCCGTCAGATGCTGCATCTATTGCCCCTTGAATTGTATTATTTCCATCACAAATTCCAAAACCATCAAAATATTGACAAGAATTATCATCCACATTTGCATTAGCATTATAGTTACATGCCCAAGTATCCGTACATCCACTAATAGTAACTACACATTCACCATTTACTGAAGTATATCCGTCTAAACATAAACCTGAACAATCTGAGTTAGATTCAGCAAATGTACAATCACCAGCATCTGTTGCTGTTTCATCG
>CEUU01017486.1_pt1 | contig 15106 bp, 12 predicted proteins | sample 531321 | NCBI WGS metagenome assembly CEUU01 (sample SAMEA2622658, study PRJEB7988) | marine metagenome | isolation source: saline water (ENVO:00002010), including
CGGTTGGCAGAAAGCGAAAATCAATTAAAATATGAGGTGTTGCAAAAATGGGTAGATCGAATGCCTCTTGAGGAGCAAATGTTAATATTTCGACCGCCGCGCCCGTTAAAAGGAGTTGAAGCAGTGACTGCGAGGCAACCGTTGGAGGTTGGTGAGACAGAAGAAAAAGGTAGCCGAAGAAAAGACTACCTTCCTCCACCCGAACGGGGGAAAGCCGCCAGAGAGTTGGCAGTCCTGCCTGTCTCGGTTGGCCTTGACCCGAACCAAAACATATCGTTTTGGTGGCAATGGACTGTGCTGTTTGGGCTCGTTACCTATGCGGTCGTTTTAGGACGCAGTTGGTGGCAGTTGTATTCAGATGAGGTGTGGAGACAGTGAGTGCATTACTCGTAGTTTTAGGGATATTGTTTGTAGTTGCCGGTGCTGTAAGTGGCAGTCTAGGCCATATGGTGCGCGCCCGTAGGTTGCATCGGAGAGATAGGGAATATGGCGTGCGCGTAGACCATTTGCGCTATATCGCAGGAGGGTTAGGAGGAGTTGCCGGTATCGTTATAGGGGCGATGGCAGCCTATTATTTATCTCTTAATCAGCGAGTCGATTTTATAACGTGGGTAGGGCGGCTGTCTTATGTCCTTATAGCCCTTTCCGTCAGTGGTCACTTACTAACACTCATACATATGGCACTACATCTCTACAGAGAAGAAAAAGCAGTGGCTGAAGGGTTTTTTAAGGGATCCTCTCTGAGCGCATACCGGTTGGAGGTGTTGAATAGAAAGAGTGAAGAAAACCGGCACTATATTGACTTGAAGTCTAAGGATGAAGAAGCCTTGGACCACTTTATTGGCTTTTTTGCGGAACCATTACTCAATGCCCGTCGAGATATGGCGCGGATACCGCTGTACGGGTATCTAGGAACGGTGTGTGGTATATTGCTCATGGCACAGGAATTAGGGCAAATAGACGAGGCCTCTGAGACCTTTAAAGTGTTATCATCTATGGCTGAGGGGTTAGCGTTGGCTTTCAAGACGACTTTGGTGGCTCTCATGTCCTATCTACCCTTGCGTAAAACCGTTGATTATATGCTGCAGAGAGTTGCCACGATTGAAATTGCGTGGCGTAGGATGCGGGAGGATCGGTAGCTGTGAGCCGACTCTTGAAGCGGTGGGAGGAAGAGGTTGAAGAGCACGATATAAGTAAGGAGCTCTTTTTGGGCATCATGATGCTCATGCTATGCTTGGGCATCATGATACTCAATGCGACGCAACCCGTTTGGCGAGTGCATCGACACGATCCCAAGCCCAATGATATTGTTCTTCTCTATACGCGTGAAGGCGTTGGTTTTTCGGAAGATGGGTATACCGTGGAGCAGCCCCTAAGTGAAAGAGGTTTTGTGCGTTTGGTCGAAGGAATGGTTCGGGATCCAGAAACAGATTTACATCTGTTTCTGAAGGGGGGGAGTCGCGATCTTCTTGTGCGTCACGCTTCGTATGCAGACTCGCTGCTTTCTACTGATCAAGCAGACCAAAAAGTGCGAACAGCCGTATACGTACATACGTGGTAATTAGACAAGAAGGGCCCACCGATAGTGATCAGTGGGCCCTTCTTGTCAGGTAGTAAGTTTAGTTTTCCATTACGGCGAGTATATCGGTGCCTGTAATCAATTCATTTAGGAACGTAATGGTGGTCTGTCCGTCGGTCGTCGACTGGGTATAGTCGTCGCCTTTCTTAAGCGTGCCGTAGCGATCGACTAGTACCTTAATCTTACCCTCAATTTCAATATCAGTGCCGACGGGAGCCAAAACGACGGCAGGATCTTCCGGATCTACTTTCTTTACGAGCTTATACTGCTTGCGGAAGGCCCGGCCAAAGGGGCGGCTAGTGTCGAGATACCCATTCTCCTCCAAAAACTTTTCCCCTGCCGCGTAGAGGCGCACCGAACGCTGCGCAGCTTTAAGAGTCGAGACTTGGTCTTGTGTTTGAGCTAAATTGATTTCTAGCTGTCGTATATGATCGCTCTGACGGCGAATGGAGGTGTGCGCTTCAAGCAGGACTGAGTTGAGACTGTCCGCCTGACCGCGCAGGCCGGCAATGGCGCGGCTATCGGCCTGCTTGTCTTCTTTCATACGGCGGATCTCTGCTTGCAGACGGTCGTTTTGGACTTTCCTCTGTTCGGCTAAATTGCGGAACTCACGCAAGGATTTATTGAGTCCTTGTACATCGCGAATCAATTTCTCGTTTACGCTCTGAGCACTGTCAGCCTTGGCACGGAGTGCATCGAGAAGCAGGTTGGAGTCATCCAGCGTATAAGTGAGTGAGTCGATGGCGGCGGTAGCTGAAGTCAGATCAGTCTGAAGCTGCGCCAGCATCTGCTCCTGTTCTTCATTGGCGCATGAAGCAATAGAGAGGCCGGTGCAAAGAAGGGCAAGGCGACGTAGCATGTGAGCTCCTTTAGGGTTATTTAAACTCTTTAGCATATAGGCTATCAACTTCTGCCATCGTTTTGGTTAGGTCGTCGTAAAGAGAGGCCTGGTTTCTAGCTAAAGCGTCAATTTTCTGCGCTGTTAAATCCTGTATTTCGCGCGTGGTATTCACTTTTCCAAGTAGCGTGTTTTGCTTCGTTGCTAGCGCAGAGGTGGTCGTGTTTAGCTTGCTGATGTCTTCTTGCACCGAACTGAGCTGTTTTTGAACGGTTTGTCGTGAGTGGCGGTGTGCTTCCGTCAACTCGCGATAGCGTTCGTCTTCTTTGGAAAAGCGATTTTCTAGCGAGTTATTAATGCGCTGCTGGTAAGATAAACGTGCTTTGCGCTCTGCGTCTAATTTGGATTGGAGCGCTCCATTTAACTGGCGCTGTTCGTCTAAGTCTTGTTGGGTAAGATCATGGTTGGTGCGTTCGTTCTGCAGGTCTCGGCGGACTTCGAATTCTGATTGAGTCAAGTTCGCTTTTTCTTCCAACTGCGCCGCAAGGCGAGCGCTGAGCGCATTAAGTCGCGACGAAAACTCCTCCATTTGGTTATTGAGCTCTTGTCGGTGCTCTTTTTGCCGCTCGTGGTTTGTGTAGAGAACGAGTCCCATAACGCTGCCAGCAACCAGTGTTGCATAGATACCTAGCAAAAAGACGTGCTTGCGTTCCAAGGTATCTGCGATGCGGAGTAAGCCAAAAACGCCGGCCCAAATCAGCACAATTCCGCCGGCAATGGCTGCGATAATGACGTTCAATTTGAGACCTCAATAAGCTTGTAGTAGTGAATGGTTTCCCAAAAGTAACACGGTCCTTGTAGAGGCGCAAACAGGATAATGTGGCGTTAGTGGGAAGACGTTTTTGCAAAAAAGACACTACCACGTAATTTTATTTAGTTATCATTCGTATCGGACGTTTTGCTGTGTGAAAAGTTTCTAAGGAATCTAATGAAGCGAATATTGTTGTCTGTATATAGTGTAATGAGACAAAATTCAGGGTGGAAAGTCTCTTTTTTCTATCTTTTTCTTATGGGTATCCAAGTTTCAAGTGTGCACGGAGTTGGTATACAGTTTGTAGATGTGACAAGGGCAGTTGGTATCAACTTCATACACCACAGTGGAATCAGTGATGAAAAGCGATTGCCTGAGACGGATGGATCCGGTGCAGCCTTTTTTGACTATGATGGGGATGGAGATCAGGATCTTTATTTGGTTAATAGCGGAGATTTAATTACAGGTCGAGGTCCTTGGAAGAATGCACTTTACCGTAATGAAGGAGGGCTTTTTGTTGATGTAACAAGCAAGACTAATTCAGCAGGAGATGCCTATGGGATGGGTGTGGTCGCAGCAGACTATGATTCTGACGGAGATGCTGATTTATATCTGACAAATTGGGGTCCGGATATGTTGTATAGAAACGAAGGATCCGCCTTTACCGATCAGACTAAGGCATCGAAGTTGAGCAATGATGCCTGGGGGAGTAGTGCCGCGTTTTTTGACTACGACAATGATGGTGATCTAGATTTATTTGTAGTCAACTATGTAGACTTCACGCTGGAGACGCACAAGTGGTGTGGCCATGAGGCGTTGGACTTACGTTTCTATTGTGATCCAAGGCAACACAATCCCACTCCTGACTGGCTGTTTAGAAACGAGGGAGATGGGACATTTACCGAGGTAGGAAAAGAGTCGGGAATAGGTAGCAGAGGGAACGGACTCGGAGTAGTATGCTGGGATTACGATGGAGACGGTGATCAAGACGTGTATGTTGCCAATGATATGGAACCCAACTTTCTTTACGAAAATATAGGGGATGGGAAGTTTGACGAAACAGGGTTAATTTCCGGTATGGCTTTAAGCGCTGATGGGGCTTCTCAGGCGGGTATGGGAGTCGATACGGGCGATTATGATGCGGATGGAGATCTCGATTTGATCGTGACAAACTATCAGTTGGAAAACAATGCCCTCTACCGAAACGATGGGATGGTTTTTACAGAGGCAAGTTTTCAAGCAGGGCTTGGCGAGATCAGCCTGAACTACTTGGGATTTGGTACTTTATTTCTCGATGTTAACAACGACGGCTGGCTGGATCTATTTGTTGCAAATGGGCATGTGCACGATAACATCGAGCAGTATGATAAATTGGTGACTTACGAGCAAAAGGCACAGCTGTTTCTGAATGAAAAAGGTTTTTTTCGCGAAATCACGGCGCAGGCAGGTCCAGCGTTTGCGGCTTCTTATGTGGGGCGAGGTGTCGCCTACGGCGATTATGACGATGATGGCGATCTCGACTTGGTCATGAATAACTCAGAGCAACGAGCGGTTCTGATGAGGAATGATGGTGGTAATAGCGGTAATTGGCTGCAGGTTGAATTGCAGGGCACTAAGAGTAATCGAGACGCCGTAGGGGCTGTTGTTTATCTTGAGTCGAATGGATGGGTGCGCATGCAACAGGTTAAATCGGGGTCTGGATATCAGTCTAGTAGCCAGAAGGCTCTCTTTTTTGGATTAGGGCAGAGGGATTCGATTGAAAGAATCCGTATCTTATGGCCTTCTGGTATTAAGCAAGAAATCGGGGAAATAAAAGCCAATCAAAAAGTTTTTATTATAGAAAAATAGTAGAAATAAAGAACACATACGTGTTTTAGATTATTTAGAGTGCGTTTGCCCTCTTATTTGCGAGCTGATAGGTCTGTTAAACGTTGCCCTATTTCTCTGCGAAGTGGGGAAGACTTAGACGTTAAATGCAGACTCTTTTCCCAAGCTACTTCTGCCTCTTCTAATCGGCCTGCGTTAAATTCGCTTAACCCCATGGCATACCAACCTCTGGGATCTTGAGGGGCAAGTCCTTGCACACGTTTATAAAATGCCTGTGCCTCTGTATTTTTCCCGAGCATTTCTAGCGCAACCCCTGCATTGAGTAGAGTTGGTATATGCTGGGGCCGCTGCTTCGACCCTTGTTGAAAAAGGAAAAGAGCCGTTTCTGGCCGATTTAGTCGGAGCATGTGTTTGCCCATTCGAGTCAGACGATCCAATTCAATTCCCGGAAGTTGACTTGTAAGTCTATACAGGTTTTCCGCTTCGTTTACGTAGTCGTGCTGAGCAAAAAAATAGCCTAACTTTTCGTGGTGTAATGGAGATTCTGGGGCATTCAGTATTGATGCGCGTAGTTTTTTCATTTGCTTTGGAATATCTGGGTCGCCGCTGCCGATTTGCTGTAGCTCTTTAAATCTAATCATGCTCGACCGGGCTAGTTCATGCTGGCCCACACGGCGTGCCAACTGTGCCATTCGATAGAAACATTCTGTAAATCCACTGTCTAATTGGGCTGCACGAGTAAAGGATTCCAGCGCAGATCGGGTCTCTCCCATACCTTCGTATGCCCTACCTAAATAGTAATTTAAGGTTGATGCCTGAGGGAAGAGTTCTAAGGCCGCTGAGAAATGGTGGGCGGCTTTATGAAAACGATCTGTGCCTAGGAACACTTCACCTAGTCTGCGATGAGTTTCTGGTTGGTTTGGAGCGAGTTGGAGTGCTCGTTGCAAGAGGTTTTCTGCCTGCCCATATTGACCTAATTTGGTGTAGATACCCCCAAGGTTTAAGTAGGTTAGGGCTTTTGTTGGTTCTAGGATGCGAATCTTATCTAGCGCCTCTATTGCGAGTGCGTATCGACCTTCGGAGGCATAAGCAGTTGCCAAGATATTCAATAGTATGACGGAAGTTGAATCGAGAGCCAATCCATTCTGGCATATTGTGACGGCTTTCTGAAACTTCCCTTCTGCCAATAAAGTCTGTGCTTTATCTAAAATAGAATTGTGTTCAATTTCTCTTGTCGAGACAGATGGTGGGTGGACAGAGACGGTCGGAGGTGTTTTTTCGGACGTCTCACTGCAAGCCGCACAAAGAGCTATGAAAAAAAGGGTTCCGAGTGGAAATGTGCTAAGCCTAACCAATGGTGTATTTCCTCTGTTAAAATTTGTTTGGGTGAAAAAAGTGCCTACTTTTCCCACACTTCAGCAAGTTGATAAGTTAAATATAGACCGCTGTGCATCCGTAGTGTAAGGAACCATGATAAGACTATGAGCAAGAGAAAACAAAAATTAGAGATGGTTCGTAAGGAGGAAGTGCGGAAGCGAGTTATAAAGTGGATTTGCTCTCTTTGTCTAATAGGGTTCGCAGGAATCGCGTATTGGAATTGGCAAAGCGAACAACAGATGCGGAAGATTGACGAGAAGCTTTCAAGGGGGGATTTCTTGATGGGGCAGGGTAATGAGCGCGGCGCATTAGAAGTTTATGCACGAGTAGCCGAGACTGCTCCCGAACGAATTGAACCATGGGTAAAGATGGCCTCTGTTCATGCAGCAGCTAAAAGATACGAAGAGGCCCTGCCATTTTATGAAAAAGCCCTTCAATTAGACAAGAGTCACTTCGAAACGAGAGTGGGATTAGCCATTTGCAAAGAAGGGATAGGTGACTTCTTGACAGCCGAAGAGCACTACAAAAGGGCTATTGAATTACGGGCTAACTATTCAGAAGTATACTATAATTTGGCATATTTATACCAGAAGCAGAAACTTTATGAGAGTGCGGCACAGCAGTATGAAAAAGCGGTTAAGCTGAAACCAAATTTTATACAGGCTCTTGCTAATTGGGGTCTGGTATGGGATCGGCTACACGATCCTGGGAAAGCGGTTGAGATATACCAACGGGCCTTAAGCGTGAAACAGGATGAAGCGCCAATTTATGTGCGTATGGGATCTAGCCTAATGAAGATGAGTCAATATGAGAGAGCTAAAGCCGCCTTCAAAAACGCATTGACCCTGGGGGAAGTCAGATGGTCTGTTTTCCATGATATGGGTGTGATCTATGAGCAAGAGGGGGCACCAGAAAAGGCGTTGACCTTTTATCGTCGTGCATTGGGTTTGCGTAAGGGAGCAAGCGAGACACATTTTCGTATTGCAGGTGTTCTGAAAGAGGTGGATAAGCCAGTTGAAGCTATGAATCATTTTAGACAGGCGATCTTATTAGATCCTGACAATGCAAATGCACACTATGGATTAGCTCAGTTACTATTGGCTCAGGGCAGCGTAGAAGAGGGGACGGAATTATTAAACGCGTTTTCAAAATTAAAGGAATACGAAGGGAGGTTGGTGCCGCTCAGAAGAGCGGTTGAAATGGCTCCGCGGGATCCACAAGCTGCGTATGACCTTGCTATGTTACACATGAAATACGGGCGTATGCAGAAAGGCTTGGATATACTCAGGAGAATACTAAAGCTCCATCCCAATTTTATAAAAGCCAAAGACTGGATAGAAGCTAATACATAGAGGCTGATTTGTATCTTTTATTTTAGATGGACTACCTCATGAGCGCCGTCTTGATGCACAACTAGCAGGCAGTTTGCTGGAATATCTTGAATTGTCTGCACGGATCCAGTTCTCCAGGTGATTTTCATAGACTCAACATGTTGCTCTTGGCCAAGTCCAAAATGGGCGCGAAGATCGCTGTGAGAAAGATAGCTGCCCGAACCATGAACCCGTCTCCATTGGTTGATAGCACCGCTGTTAATTTCAATCAGAGCTCCTACACCATCTGATGTATCCGTTGAGCCTATCAGGCGTACGTAAAGCCAGTTATTCTTATTCCCTCCGTCGTTTCGCATCAGCGTTGCCTTGTCGTCAAGATTGACGATTAAAACGTCCCAATCGCCGTCATTGTCATAATCGCCAAAGGCTGAGCCTCTGCTCACATATTCTAACGTTAGTGCACTCCCTGATTTAATTTGTTTAAAGCGACCTTCGCCCACGTTGACAAAGAGTTGATTGGGCTGCCGGTAGGGAGATCCCGTATCGATATTGTCTACTTGAGGGTATACGTGGCCGTTTGCGACAAAGAGGTCGAACAAACCGTCGTTGTTATAATCAAAAAAACGCGTTCCCCAACCCAATAGGTCAATGGTCGGTCCAGCTAATCCTGCAGTTGTTGTGGCATCGGTGAAGCGCTGTCCCCCCTCGTTCCTATACAGCGTATTCGTTTCGCTAAAAAAGTGGGTCACATACAGGTCTGGGTCGCCGTCATTGTCGTAGTCTGCAAAATCTACGCCCATGCCAGCTTCTGTATCTCCGTCTGCATTGTAGGCGACGCCCGCTATTAGAGCGACATCTCTAAATGTCCCGTCACCTTTGTTGTGAAAGAGCACGTTGGGGGTTTCGTCATTTGCGACAAAAAGGTCGAGAAAACCGTCCCTGTTGTAATCTTCCGGTACTACGCCAAGTCCATAATAGCGATTGGCACTGCTGATGCCCGATGCCTCTGTCACGTCTATAAACGTACCGTTACCGGTATTTTGATACAGAACATCTGGTGCCCCAATAAGCCCTTTGGGACCACAGTAGACCTGTAGGCCTCCATAGAAAGTGCAAAGTTTGGGAGAGCGCGGTCGGTTTTCGGCATCAAAAACGACGTAATTCGTTGCATATAAATCTAGATCGCCATCGTTGTCATAATCAAAAAATGCGGCGCTGGCACTAAATTGATTTCCACCAACTTTGGCCTGAGAGGTTCCGTCAAAAAAGACGTTCTCACCTCTGTTGTAATAGAGTATGTTCACCCCGTAATTACTTACGTATAAGTCCCGAAGACCGTCGTTATCTACGTCGCCTACGGCAATACCCGTGCCCCAACCGGCATGAGCAGTATTGGTAGAGGTGCTTATATCTCGGAAGAAGCCTGTCTCAACCTGTTCGTAAAATACGTTACCAGGACCGGATTGATCCTTTAGCGTTGAAAACGTCGAACCATTGGTAATGTATAAATCGAGGTCTCCATCGTTGTCCGAATCAAAAAATGCGGCACCGCTTCCGTGAGCTTCCAAGACGTATTGTTTATTCTTCCCGCCACAGATATTAACGTAGTCGATTCCTGCTGTCTTCGTCTGGTCGCTAAATCGGATAGTGTCCGCTAGTGTGTTGTGGCAAGAGAAAATTAGGAGAAGAAATTGTAGTGAGCGATAAAGAGGTATGATGCGCATGGATTAGTTTTATTTGCTCTGGTATAATTCAAGAGATTGGTTGGCGGGTAGAGGGCCATACTTTTCCATTTTGCCCGAAGGCCAGAAGACTTTCAAGCTATCGACTTGTGTACGTTTTCCTAACCCGAACTCTAAAGAGTAGCTATCGGTCGACCCAAAGCCTCCTCCACTTTGTACCTCTGAACGCTGCACGTGGCTCCCACTATGCAATACGACTTGCCCCCCAATAGCAGAAGGGTTGGGGGCAGCTCCGTTCAGCTTGATTGTCAACATAGTTCCGGGAATACCATTATTTTCATACAGGCTATTTGGCCAAATATCGCCAGGGTAATGACCTCCTAGTCCGACGTAGAGATCCAAGTCGCCGTCTTGATCGTAGTCGGCAAAAGCGACTCCATGCCCCTTACCTTGATTGGCCACGCCGGCTTGCTCTCCTACTTCTATATATCTGTCTTGGTCCCGTAAGAAAAGCGCATCGGGTTCAAAGCGTGGCATTATAGGGCCACCGTTTGCTAGGTAGATGTCTATCTGGCCATCGCCATCCACATCCCCGTATCCGGCTCCCATAGAGCCAAAAGAGCGTGCTAAACCCGCATCCACGGCTCGCTCTTTAAATAAATCACTGCCATCGTTTCGGTAGAGATGAGCTCTGCTCCTAACGGCCGTCTCACCTTTTGTCACTGACTCTATATAATCCTCATAATAAGCCATTGCAGATACAAAAATATCCAAATCGCCGTCGTTGTCACTATCGAAAAAAAAGGGGACGTAGCTTCCGTTTCGGGGTGCGCTGACACCGGCAATTTGACCTATATCGGTGAAGTGTGAGCCCTCGTTTTTATACAGCCGGTTTGGATTGGCTACGTTGGCAACATAGAGGTCAAGGTCGCCATCCAGATCATAGTCTCCAAATGCTACGCCGAGTGATTTGGCGTTGTCATCTACCCCAACTTGGCGGGCCTGATCGCGAAAGGTTCCTTGTCTATCGGCGACAAAAAGTTTGTTGGCTGCCCCGCTACCCGTAACGCCATCTGCCACGTAAATGTCCAGCCAGCCGTCACCGTTTACATCGCCCCACGCTGCAGTAAAGCTATCGTCAGGATCTACCACACCGGATGCATTCGCCAGGTCGACAAAATGTCCTTTCCCGTCGTTTTGATAAAGGGAGTTGGGGCCGCCTCCTTCCCATGCATTTCGAGTGACATATAGGTCGCTGTCTCCGTCACCATCGTAGTCGGCCGCAATAGCTGCCCATCCCCCGGGTATTTGGTCTAAGGCGGATCGTTCACTAGGTGCTTGGAATCCTTGATTTGACTGGAGGAAAAAGCCATGGGGGGTGTCAATTCCAACGGTGAATAGATCGAGCCGGCCATCGCCATTCAAGTCAGCCCAAGATACTCCTCGTCCTCTGTCTACTTTGTCTACCCCTAACGCTGCGGCTACGTCGGTGAATTCAATCGGTGATGGGTTGGGTTGGTCTGCCGGGAATATGACGTATTGTTTGGCTAAGTGACCCGGATACACACCGTGTTCGGCAATATAGGCTAATCTTAAATTCCACTGGCGAATCCTTCGTTGAGGCGAAGATTTAGGTAAGACGTCGATGGATTTTTTATAAGCAGCAATGGCGCCTGCGTAATCTTTTTGCCAATGACGCGTCGTTGCTAGTAAGTATCCAATATATGGATCGCTGGGGTTAGCCTTTAGTAGCTCAATAAAATCACGTTCGGCTTGTTGGAACTGTCCCAATCGCAGCCTTGAAGCGCCGGCGCCGGCTCGTGCTTTACTCATTTCTGGATCGATAGATAGTATCGCCTCGTATTGCTCAAGAGCCCCTTCAGGACTTGGAGGAGCATCGGTCATTAGAACATCGGCATACGCCATACAGGCAGGGGTAAACGTTGGAAACCGTGCTACGATGAGCTTCAGTAGAGAGCGTGCTTGATCATCTCTGCCAACCATCCGGTAAGCTTGAGCAAGTTGAAAGGGTGCATCAACGCGCGTTGTATCTACGCGGATGGCCCGTTGCAAAAAAGGAATAGCCTTTTCGATCCTGCGCATACGCATATGGATTTCGGCCAGTCCCAAAAGAGCGGTATACTGCGTAGAATCTCTTTGGACGATTTGACCAAAAAGAATTTGGGCTGAATCCAACTTTGATTGAGCCACCAAATTCATTGCTTGGTCATATAATTGAGGAAGAGATTGCTGTGAATGTTTGGGAGATGGATCGCTACAAGCGAAGAGAAGAAAAACTCCGCTGAGAAGGTGGACCAGATAGGTTTGGTTAAAACTCATGGACGGTCTATTCGATTACGTATTCAATACCCGTTAACGTTCGTAGTGCTTCTTGTGCAGCGGTAACTTCTTCTCCTTGGCCGTACTTCAAAATGTCTACAAGGCCTTCTGCTGCAGCGGTGTCAGATAAGGCGAGGATGCCCCGAATTGCTTCAATTCGAATCCAGGGACTTGAGTCGTATAGGGCATCTCGCAATTTGCTTCGAGCTGTTTCTATGCGCCGTATGGCAGCGATTTGAGTAGCGATATAGCGAACCTTCTCATCATCGTCATCCATAGAGCGGAGAACCCCTTGAATAGACCTATTTGTCCAGATCTTATTGATAGAGGCGATGGCGCTTTGACGAACGAGGGCTGCGGTATCTTCAAGAGCGTTTACCAGCGATTCGCTGGCACTTGTGTCGCGGAAGCTAGCAATGGACTCCGCTGCTGCTGCACGTAGTTCAGGTTGAGGGGAAGTGTTTAGGATCTGCTCGATGGTGTCAATAAGTGCCGGAACGTGAATTTTTGATAGAGCGAGAATGGCTTTTTTTTGAACGTGTAAATTTTTATCGTGAGATAAATTGAGCAACATTTTTTCTGCATGAGGGGATCCTATACGCCCAAGAATTTGAGCACCGATGTAGCGCAAGGTGTCGGATCCCATCTCCATGGCTTCCAGTAAAGGAGGGACGGCTTGGTCGCCTTGATCGACGAGCCGGTAGCTGGCTTTGCGCCTTTTTTCAGAGGCAGAGTGGGTCAGATCTTCTATTAGTTGATCTGTTGGAAATGTTTCGCAGCTAACACAAAAGAGTGCTAAGGGAATAAATATGAAGAAAACCATGTGGTTGGTTGAGGAAGTTGCTTCTATTTTGATAAAGTGCAACGTCTTCAATATGGTGTCAGTTAACCATCTGCATGAGGCGCTGCGTCATAGAACCTTCTTGGGTGAGGGCATAGACGATAACGTTAATGGCCATCTGCATTTGTCGGAGTTTGTCTTGGCCCTCCACAGACTCAGTGTAACCCAAGCCAAGGCTGAAGTTGATGCCGACAAGGCGTCCTTTTATAAAGTGGCCTGTTGTATATTGCCAGGCGTTCTGGTTTTTATTGGAACTCGCGCCCCTTGTGGAGGTAGGTGCGCCTCCCTTGAACTCGAAATAGGAACTGAAAACGGGGTGATCGTCAGGTAGTCGCTCTGACCAAAAGTCGCGCCCTTCCACGAGGCCACCGTATTTCTCTAAACCTTCTGAAACAAATCCTATACCGCCGAAAATAAATCCACCAGAAAGGAGATATCTCGTCATTTGCTCGAGTTCACTCTCATTCGGTGCACCGGCTGGTAGGATTATGGGAATTTCTAAAAGACGGTCGTCATCGTAGGTCACGCTACCGATAAAATCGGCATTGATACCTGTGTATTCGTTCAGACCATTAACTAATGCCCGCAAGGCGTTTGTCGATCCAGTTGCAGTACCTGATGCTAGGGCTGCGGCTGAAACCACGCGCGCGAAATTTATGAAGCCTTTAATTGCTTGAGGATCGCCTTGTTCTTGGACCAACATGGCCCGGTAGCGTCCCGTATCCATGCTGTTAACGTCGAGCATGTCCAATGCCATATCAATTTTGTTGTCTGGCTGCCTTGATCCAGTAATGTCGACGGTGGTAAGTGTAGGTTCGAGGTCGACTCCTCCTACATCCACCGTTCGAGCAACCATCATAGAGGGCGTAGCGGCCATATTCAAAGCGGAAATTGTACTAAAGCTGGCGGTTGCTTTCACTTGATCCATGCGGGCTCTCGTAGTGGTCGTTTGGCGCTGGATCATCTGGCGCTTTGGCTTAGGCACCTTGCGCAATTCAAGGGGCTTCGTCAAACGAGGCTCACGCTTTATGAACTTGGTTGAAAGTGGGCGGGGAGTCGTCTCTACTGCCTCTTCCAAGGGGTCAATAATCGCTGCACACAGATGAACTAATACAGCTAATATAGCCGATATTAGTAGGTACTTATGTAGTTCCTTGAGAAGTATTTCCGGACGGAATGATCTGGCCGGCGAATTAAAGCGCCGGGTAATTTCCGAACTCATTTAAGGTCCCTTCTTGAATAATACACAGGGCGTTTTTTTGAAAGAACTTTGTCGCCCATTGCGATGCTTCCCCCACTCCTTCGTATAGAGCGGTCCAATTTATGCAGCCGAGCAACTGAAGTTGATGGTTCCACGGAGACTATTTTCAATTCTCCGACTTTCGTATCACGTAATCGTTTGCTGTAAACATCTAATTTTAAATTTACGACGATTCCCTGATTTGCACCAACATCCAGAGTATATTGGGGTCGATTTTTTCCATCGGGAGCCAATTCTGAAACAATAGTTCCGAACAATGGAAGTTGCGCATCGACCTGTGGTAATATATTTCGGACAATTTCGCCGAGCAAGCGCCCACCTATTGCACCATCTTTTTCGGCATCAGAAATATACCACCTGTCGGCCGCTTGTAACATACGCAGAGAAGAAGGACTGCGAAAGCGCTGCATAAGGATTGGGGCAACATACTCTTTGATGACTTCTGGAGGAGTGTAGCCAGGATATTTATCCACATTAAGAACATAATTATTGGAGTGGGGAAGTAATATGCTACTGTCTTGTAGAGTGGACCAGAGAACGCGTCTTTTTATTGGGTCAATTAAACGGACTTCAATCGCTGCGCTGAAAACAGGTAAGGCAAGCGTTTCGCCCGCCTGAGTATCTTCAACTCCCAAGCTAATCGCACTATTGGGATTTGAAAAATAAATTGTTTTGTTGCGAAACAATTTGTCTGCCCGACGCAATACCAAGTGCAACAAGTAGTCGATGTCATTTCTTGGCGTGTATTGGCTCTGTCCTCGACTGTCAAGCGTTGCTGCATGAGAAACAATCTTGCACCGAGATATTTCTTGGAAGTTCCGAAAAACCGCTTTTTGAATGGTCGCTATAGAGGACACGTAAAAAGAATTTAAATGAGGCCATCCCCTCATATCCGGCCCCTTTTCTTTTGTAACAGCAATGCCCACTGTAAGTGTAGTGGATGCATGCGCTATGGATAGAGAGATGAAAATTGAGAAAAGAAGGAGATAGGGTTTCCAGAGGTCCACGAGAAATCTCATCGAGGGATTGTTATTCTTTTTTTTCAAGGTTTAATTATTTGACTTCATTTTAGGAAAAAAACAGCCCGAACCACAATTGTGCCCATTAAAATAGTTATTTGCCGTGAATTCATAAAAATGAAAGATATGTCTGAAAATATTCAAATTTGTTTCTTGACATAAAACAAGTGTCAAATTAATTTTTCCCCAACTATTTTTTT
>CEUU01035720.1_pt1 | contig 15022 bp, 13 predicted proteins | sample 531321 | NCBI WGS metagenome assembly CEUU01 (sample SAMEA2622658, study PRJEB7988) | marine metagenome | isolation source: saline water (ENVO:00002010), including
AGGCACCTCTTTACCCGATCGGAACTTGATTTCTTTAGGTTTGTAGTGGCCACCGGTTCCCACGCCTCTCCCAATTCCCTAAAGGTCATCCTGCCTCTTCCTCCGCCCGCCAGTTTGTCCGCATCCTCCCGGAACTGCTTGAGTCTTCTCTCGGCAAGCTTTCTGTCCGTCGTGCCCAGGGACCTTCTGATTTGCCTTCCGTTTCGCTTTAAAAACGCATAGTATGTTCGGGATGAATTATTGCGGTACAGGCACTCCGCCACCTTCTGAAAGGCTTTCTGTTTTTGGGGACTCATTCGCTGTGGGTTACAAAAATGGGTTACTAAAGGCGTTTTCGGAAGGCAAGGAAAAACCCCTAAGCCCAGTATTTATCAAATAGCGGGCCCGTAGCTCAGCGGTTAGAGCAGGGGACTCATAATCCCTTGGTCCTCGGTTCGAATCCGAGCGGGCCCACCACTCTTTTAGGGTATTTGCGAAGATTTGGCCCAAACGTGTTGAAATTTATCCTGCACCCCACTAAACTGTAGTTATGAAATTCCGATCACTCCTTTTTGTTTTTGCTTTGGTCTTCTCTTCGGCTTTTCTCGTACAAGCTAGCGACGACGACAAACCGGAGGCTACTGTCGAGGTTAGGCTTGCCGCCGCTACTAAGGTGCTCAAGGAATCGTCGGAAATTTCCCTTGTTTACGTTAAAGGGCTTGTCTGCCCTTCCTGCGCCATCGGGATCCGCAAGAACCTTTCCAAGATGAAGGGCGTGGACAAGAAGCGCTTTAGGGACGGCATAGACATGAACCCCGAGACTCAACTCGTCACGATCGCCCTCAAGGAGAACGCCAAGTTCGACTACAAGGACCTGTTGGAGCGCGTTGAGGATGCCGGATACGACGCGATCGAGGAGTACAAGCTACACGACGGTCACCTCGATGCCCACAGGTTCAAGAAGGACGCGTCCGTGGACGTCGTCCATCACGAGTCCCGCAAGTAAGGCTGTCTCAAGCCCCGCCATGCGATTTTTTCCGCTGGCATCTGCCCTCATCCTTGCCTGCTTGACTTCCGAGACCCGGGCAGACGAGCCCATTATGAATATGATGCCCCGCTGGTCGGGCGGCTGGGGCTACGAGTTCCATTACGAATACCGGACTGAGGACGACTTGCTGATGGGGAGCGACGCTCTCCACAAGGGTTTTGGCGAAGAGGTAGAGGTTGTGCATATGGATTGGGTCTACACCTGGAAAAAAGAGATCCGGATCACGGCCAAACTGCCCTACGTCATCAATGCCGAAAGGGAAATGCCGGATGGCTCGGGTGGGAAGGTCATCCAAAAGGACGATGGCTTTGGGGACCTCACCCTTGCCCTGCCATTGAAGAAGTATTTCAACCTGGACGGCAAGAGCGGGTCCTGGACCTTCAAGCCCATGCTGCGAATTCCGCTCACGAACAAGGACGAGTACGATTTTTACTACAAGGAGTTCGGAACCGGACTGGGCGCTGGATATGAAGCCGAGACCGCGAATTTCTTTTTCGGGATCGGCTCGGGCTGGTGGATCTTTCATGGTGATCGACCGGCCGAGCTGCATTCCTCCGTTGATTTCGGCTATAATTTCGAGACGAAGAAATCAAACGGATCGATCTTCTGGGAAACCGACCTGCATTACGAGGACGATGAATCAAAGACCTTATCCACCGGTCCGGCCTTTTACTTCAACCATAACGATACCATTCATTCACGCATCGAATGGAAATTCGACCTGTTTGATCACCAGGGCATCATCGACCACGGAAACGGGGATGTGATCAAACTCGGAATCGGCTGGGTCTTTTAGGCTTTTCTTTCCCCCGGAAGATGGGGGTAGCGTCTCTGCACCGGAATCAAAACCGGCTGGACCTTTACTTGAGGTGCTTGTCGGCGAAGTCGAGGTACTGGCCCCAATCGTAGGCAGTGACGTCGTGCTTGCCGGTCCGGACGTGATAACCGATCCGTCCGTGGACGGGTTGGTCGACGGGCGGTTGACTGGAGGCCCCGAAGGCATAGCCGAATAGCTTGTAGACGGGCTCCGCCCCGAGGGCGGAAAGAAACTCCCCCTTCGGGTCCGCCCACCTGTCGCCCACGGCGGAGGCCACGTAGACGGGACGGGGAGCGGAAAGTGCGATCAACATGTGCTGGTCGACGGGACACTCGTCCTCCTTGTCGTTGTACTTCTTGTAGTTGTCGCAGAACCAGTGAGGGAAGGAGGTGTTGATGCGCTTGACCGTCTCGCCGAAGCGGCGCCTGCTCAAGGCCGCCCCTCCGCAGCCGGAGTTGTTGGATATGACGAGGGCAAAGCGTTCGTCCGACGCTCCCGCCCACAGGGCGGTCTTGCCGAGGCGGGAATGGCCCATAACGGCAACCCGCTTGGCATCCAGTCCGTCATCCGTTTCCAGGTAGTCCAGGCAGCGGCTCAGACCCCAGGCCCAGCCCGCGATGGACGCCCAGTCGGTCGGCTTGCGCTTCTTGGGGTCCGCGGGAGGGAAAAGGGGATGAATTCCATTTTCATATCCGTCGTGAAAATCGGGATCGATATCTCCATAGTAAACGGTCGCAAAGGCATAGCCCCGATCAATGATGGCATCGACCGCCCAGCGCGAAGAGCGGGAACCGCGACCTGCCGCGTTCGCCTTGTTGTCTTTGATCCCGTTGCCATTGCGTATCCAGCTGGTGGGGATAAGGATGGCGGGATCGGGGTTGACGGTGTGGTTGCCCATGAAGTTGATCGTGAGAAAACCTGGTACGGGGGCCTTGGCCTTCCTGGGCAGGTAAACAAGCAGGTTCACGGAAAGGGCCTTTTTCCCCTTGCCCAGGCGGATGACCACCTGGCGGCGATGGGCCTTCCCGGAGAGGGCATCGGGGCTTTCCTCGACCACCTCGAAACGCAAAGCCTTCGGCTTGGCGGGGGACCGCCCGTATACCTCGTCCTCGAACAGGCGGAGAACCTCGGGCCGACGCTTTCCCGTCCAGGTCTCGGCGTTCGCGACCTTTGTCCCGTCCAAGCATTTTAGCAGGTCCGGCAACTCGTAGGGGGCGACCTTCGATTCGTCGTAGAGGTATCCTTTGGGCTGGGCGGTCACTTCCGACAAACCCGTAAAGACAACAAGGGCCAGTAGGCAACTGAAACTTAGGGGGTGGCATGGCTTCATCCTTACTGTGATGAAACCCAAAGGCCCGCAAAGCAAGACCCAAAGAGCCCTTGAAGCGAATTAGGCCGCAAGCCTGCCTGCGTGCGACAAAAGCTCACCCAGAATGCGGTCCCGGCGGTCTCGGGCTTGGAAAACGTTCTTGGTCTTGAGCGAATGCCTGATTCGCTCGGCCGTCACGGGGGTAGGGTAGACGGTGTAGTGAATCCACCAAGTCCCGTTGTTGTTCCACAGGTGGTGGTTGAGGTTCGTATCGTCTATGCGCAGAGCGATATCTTCGCATTGACTGATTGGTTGGTTGTTCATTGCGCGTATTTCCTTTCGGTGGTTACACGCTTCTCTCGCGAGGGCCGCGAGGAGAGCGCTGATTTTCGGTTGTGCCAAAACCGCGCATCCTGGTTTATTAAACCTTGCTCCACCGTAGCAGCTCTCGCGCTCGGTTGGTAACCCTTGCGGGTATTCTATGGATGCAGCTTGTGGCTGAGTGTAAAAGAACTATGTGACACACTACAGGCCAAATTGCAAAAATGCAACTCCCAGTCATGTCATAAAGGAAGCTTGTCCGTAACAAGTTATTTATAAGAAACGGAGCGAACCAAGAGACTCAGTTCAAAATGGAAATGTAGGTGAGGCCACTCATAGTGCACGTAATAATCACTACAAGCATAAAACTGATTAAACCAAAACACTGTTTGTCATTGAGCATTTCTATTAAACGGCTCATGAGGATTCCCGGATCAGAATTTGATCCCCAGGTCGAAACCAACATCACCCGCTAAAGACTACCAGTTGGCCCGCAGGGCGACCTTGCCCATAGCATTCCCGGATTCCAGCAGCTCGTGAGCCCGTCCCACATCCTGAAAATCGAAAACCTCCTCGTGCAGGAGAGGCTTGAGTTTGCCTTCCTCGGCCAATCTTCTCAATTTCCCGAGGATTTCCCCGTGTTTTTCCCGGCCCTCGTCGCGCAGGATGGGAAGAAGCATGAAGACGACGTGCAGGCTGAGGCTTTTCAGGTGGACAGGGGTAAGGTTATGGGTGGAGCGGGCGGCAATCGAGACCACGGTCCCTCCAATCCTCGCCGCCCGGAAGGAATCATCAAGGCAGTTCCCACCCACCGTGTCGAAGACGACGTCGTATCCCTTTCCAGCGGTTTCCCTTTCCATGTATTGCTCAACCTCTGTCTTCCGGTAGTTGATCATGCGGTCGGCACCCAGCCCGAGCCCCACCTCAATCTTGCGATCATCGGAAGCGGTGGCGTGAACCTCCGCCCCAAGGGCCTTGGCCAACTGCAGAGCGACGTGCCCGACGCCCCCGCAGGCCGCTTGCACGAGAACCTTGTCGCCCCTCTGCGCTTGGGCCCGGTCCACCAAGGCATTCCAGGCGGTAATGCCTACGAGAGGAAGGGCCGCCGCCTCCACCATCGACAGGTTTCGGGGCTTTCTTGAAAGCAGCCTGGCGTCCGCAAGGGCATATTCCGACAACACCCCCGGAAGGCCCTTGAATCCCCCCACGCATCCGTACACTTCATCCCCCTCCTCAAAACCGTCGACCCCTTCGCCCACTTGTTTTACCTTGCCCGCCAGGTCCCCGTGCAGGATGCCCGGCAGCTCCGGGCCCACGGGCAGGAGTCCCTGGCGGATCTTGTAGTCCACGGGGTTGACGCTGGAGGCGGCCACCTCGACCAGAACCTGGCCGGCGCAAACCTCGGGATCCGGGACTTCGCCTGGGGAAAAGCCCCCACTCGTTCCGTGTTCCCTGAGCAAAATGGCCTTCATGCAGTCGAGACCCGGAACGGGTCGTTTAGGCGAAAAGGTCGTAAACCACCCGCCCGGCCACGTCGGTAAGGCGAAAATCCCTGCCCGCATAACGGTAGGTCAGCTTTTCGTGGTCAAGACCGAGGGCATGCAGGATGGTGGCGTGAAGATCATGCATATGGACGCGCTTGTCCACCGCCACCCCACCGATCTCGTCGGTGGCTCCATAGGAAATGCCGGGCTTGATGCCTCCCCCGGCCAGAAAGACGGTAAAGCCGCGAGGGTTGTGGTCGCGGCCGTTCTTGTTCTGGGAAAAGGGCGTGCGGCCGAATTCGCCACCCCACCACACGAGGGTGTCCTCAAGCAGGCCGCGAGCCTTCAGGTCGCGCAGAAGGCCGGCCACTGGCTTGTCGGTGTTGCGGGCATGCTCGGCGTGCTTGGGCATGTTACTGTGCTGGTCCCAGCGCGGGTTGTTCGACTCGTCCGAATAGTTCACGCTGACGTAACGCACGCCCCGCTCGACCATGCGGCGGGCCAACAGGCACTGCTTGCCGAAGGAGTCGGTGGCCTTCTCGCCGATCCCGTAAATTTCCTTGGTGGCCCTCGTCTCACCGGTGATATCGGTCAGTTCCGGGGCTTCCATCTGCATCCGCCAGGCAAGTTCGTAGTTCTTAATGGCGGCTTCCATCCCGTCGTCCGAGCCGATCGAGCCCAATTGGAGGGCGTTGAGGCTTTGCAGGTAATCGAAGCGGCTCTTTCTCTGGACCGCGGAAAGCATTGCGTTGTCGACGTTCTTTATCCGAGCCTCATCGGGACTGCCCGCCCGGCCCACCGCCGTTCCCTGGTGAATGGAAGGCAGAAAGGCGTTCCCGTAATTTCTCGGGCCACCCTTGGACGCCATCGGACAAATCGAGACGTAGGCGGGCAGGTTTTCGTTCTCGGTGCCGAGGCCATAGGAAACCCAGCTTCCCATGGAGGGACGGACCAAGTTGGTTGCCCCGGTGTGGAGAAAGAGGGTAGACGGGCCATGGGCTACGCCCTCGGTGTGCATGGAATGAATGAAGGCCAAGTCGTCCACCTGGCCAGCGATATGGGGAAAGAGCGAAGACACGTACTGGCCGCACTCGCCATGACGCTTGAAGTCCCACATGGGCTTCATGAGCGTCCTCTTGCTCTGCTTGCCGAAGGTTCCGGTGCGCACGCCCGTAAAATCGATGTCCTTGCGGTCCTTGGCAAAAAGCTCGGGCTTGTAGTCGAAGGTATCGACGTGGCTGGGGCCACCTGCCATGAAAATGAAGATGACGCGCTTGGCCCGCTGCGGAATGAGGGGATTCTTGGCCGCTAGGGGATTTCCCGTGAAGCCATAGGCGCCTTGCATGCCGGCCATGGCCAAGGACCCGAATCCGCAGGCTGCGGACTTGAGCAGGGCTCGACGGGAGAGCGATGGACCGTTGGTCTGCATGTCTGGTGGTTTCCTCAGTTCAGGTAGCGAAAGTCGATGCACCCGAAAAGACCATGGAGGATGCCCTCCCAAGCCCCTTGGGCGTCTGTCTTGCCAGTATTGTTCTTCAGGAAGGATAGGGCAAGCGCCTTTTCCGACGCGCTGGGCTCCCGGCCGAGGCAGATCCGGTAGGCAAGGGATAGTCGTTGCTCGTCGTCGAGCCCCTGCTCGGAAAGGATTCTGGCTGTCGCGGCCTTTGCCTCGTTGAGCACGAAATCGCTGTTCATCATGAAGAGGGCCTGGGTGGGCACGCTACTGGCGTTTCGGTTGCCCGAGACCATACCCGGGTTGGGGTAGTCGAAGACCTCGAACATCTCGGGGATCTTGTTGCGGTCGAGCTTCTCGAACATCGACCTGTCGGAATCGATGCCCTTCTTGGAAAAGGAAATCCGCCCGCTCGCCAAAAGCATGGCGTCCCGGATGGCCTCGACCTCTAGCCGGCGATGGTTTTGGCGGGCAAAAAGCTCGTTTTCGGGATCGGCCTCAAGGGCTTGGGGGGTTACCAGGGAGGACATTCGATAGGTATTGGAAAGAACCACCTTTCGGATAAGCTTCTTGGTCGACCATCCGTTTTCAATGAGGGAGACCGCCAAATGGTCCAAAAGCTCGGGATGCGTGGGACGCCGGCCCATTTCCCCGAAATTGTCGGGGCTGGCCACGATGCCCCTGCCGAAGAGATGTCGCCAGACACGGTTCGCATACACGCGGGAAGTGAGCGGATTGCGGGAGGACGCAACCCAGTCGGCAAGCTGAAGCCGCCCACTCGCGCCCTTTGGTATCTCCGGCTTTGGAGACAAGTCGGGTGGCATTGCCACGGCGAGGAAGCCCCGCTTTACGTAAGGGCCCAAGTTGCGGATCTCTCCCCTCCGATGAATGCGCCAGTCTCCGGCCTCCTTGTGCTCAAGGACGGACATGACCTTGACCGAACCGGGAGGCGTGGCTTTCTTGTGCTCCTTGATCCGGTTGCGCAGGTCGGCGACGAGCTTGCTCGCCTCCTTTTTCGCAGCCTCCGCGAGGGCCCGCTTCCTTTGCCCCTCTTCCTTGGTCGGGGCGGCCTCCTTCCCGGCAAGAGCCGGAGAAGCCTTCTTGTACTTAGGCAGCAAGCGGATGGAGTCGGCGATCACGACTTGGGTGGTATCCTCCGTCGTAATCTGCACGACCTCCCGGTTTCCCTCCTCGAAATGGAAGGTGCCGAGAGAAACGAAGGCACCGAGAATAGAAGGTTGCTTGGTTTGGTCGACGTAAACCTTTTGCTCGCCGACGTCGTGCATGATGGTAACCGGAGTCTTCTTTTCCCGGTTGGGACCGGGGGTGTAGGAAAGCTGAACCTCGTACTTGCCCGGCTCGGGGATACGGGCGGTAAAAGTTACCGAACTCATGCCCTTTTGCTTCAAAGAGCCATGACTGTCGTGAACGTACCCTTTCCCGACGTATCCCTTGGTATGGGTCGAGCGGACCCATTTCCCGACCAGCTTGGCATCCGCGTCGTCCACCACCACGCCTTCCAGTTTTCCCGAGTCAAGGGACTTCTGACCGGCTTTGGCGAAATCCGCCTTTCCGCCGAGGGATTTCAGCCTGGCTTCGGCTTTCTTCAGTTCGTCTTCAAGCTTCTTTTGATCTGCGGAATGCTTCTTGCGGGCGTCCGCATATTGGTCGCGCAGCGTACGCTCGTGAAAACCAGCGACGTTTCCGGGGACCAAGCTGTTGGTACCTCGGAAAATCCCTGCCAAAGAATAGTATTCTTCAATGGGAATAGGATCAAAGGGATGATCATGACAACGCACGCACCCCATGGTCATTCCCAGGAAGGCCCGTCCCACGGCGCTGATTTGCTCATCCACGACCTCCATGCGCAGCAGGGCCTTGTCCTGCAATTCGTAGTTGTGCGGCCCGAGGGCCAGAAAGCCCGTTCCGGTCAGGTTTTCGTTGAATTCCTCGTCGCTGGAGGAGTGGAGCAGGTCGCCCGCGATCTGCTCCTTGACGAACCGGTCGAAGGGCTTGTCCTCGTTATAGCTGTCGATGACGTATTCCCGGTACCGGGGAGCATTTGGAAAAGGCTTGTTGCGCCCGCCACCCGTGGTGTCGGCGTAGCGCGCCACGTCCAGCCAATGACGCCCCCATCGTTCCCCGAAGCGGGGAGAAGCAAGCAACTCGTCCACCACCTTGGTCAAGGCATCCGGCGAATCATCCCGAAGAAAGGCCTCGATTTGATCGACCTCGGGAGGCAGCCCGGTCAAGTCGAAGTAGACCCGGCGAAGGAGGGTCGGCTTGTCCGCAACCGGAGCCGGCTCAAGGCCGCCTTGCTCGAGCCTCGAGAGAACGAACCGGTCCAGCTCCTCCTCCACCCATTCCTCATTCTCCACGGCCGGAGCAGGTGGAGCGCTCAAGGGACGGAAGGCCCAGAACCTGCGCCCTTCCTCGAGGCTCTTGGCCTGTAGCCCGTCCGACTCGGCCAAGGCGTCCAGAGGAGCGTCCCGAGGGTCGGGGGATCCCATGGCCACCCATTTCTCAAAATCGGCCACCACGCGGGGAGGCAGTTTCTTGTCGGGAGGCATGCGCAAGTCGTTGTCCTTGTAGCGGATGGCCCGGATCAAAAGGCTCTTGTCCGGCTCGCCGGGCTCGATGACCGGGCCGCTTTCGCCCCCTTGGGCCCAGCCGGCCTTGCGGTCGAGATAGAGCCCGGCCTTCAGCTTCTCCGCCTTGCCCGAATGGCACTCGTAGCAATTTTGGGCCAGAACGGGCCTGATTTTTTGTTCAAAGAAATCAATCCCGGCAAGGTCATCCGCCCCATGGACCGGCAAAGACCCGAGGGAAAGCAACCCGACGGTTGCGAGCGAAAAGATGAATGACTGAGGCATGGGCTTCCTAAGCTCACACATCATAACCAGACACAAGCCTTGGAAACAAAACAAAAAAAATCGGAAAAGAAGGTTGATGAAGTCATTCATATTCCTCAAAACTCGAAAACCATGAATAAATCAGCCCTTACCCGTCGTCGCTTCCTTAACCAATCCGCGCAAACAGGCATTGCCGGAATTCTCGCCTCATCCTATTTCCCCTACCTGGCCGATGCGGCCAAGGAAGCTCCCAGCGAGCGCCTCCGCTTCGGAGCCATAGGCGTGGGCGGGCGTGGCGCCGGGGTGGCCAACGGGGCCCGTCGCCTGGCCGACATCGTGGCAGTTTGCGACTTGGATACCCAGCGCATCGAGCGGGTCAACAAGTCTCTCGCCCAGGGAAAGGCGGACGGCTATCAGGACTACCGGAAGATTCTGGACCGCAAGGACGTCGATTTCGTGACCATCGGGACCACCGACCATTGGCACACCCGCATCGCCATCCAAGCCATGCAGGCGGGCAAGGACGTCTACTGCGAGAAGCCCCTCACCCTGACCATCGAGGAGGGCAAACAGATTTCCAAGGTGACCAAGGAGACGGGCCGCGTCTTCCAGGTAGGCACCCAGCAAAGGAGCGAGATGGGGCAAAAGTTTCTCACCGCAATCGGGATCATCCGGGAGGGCAGGATCGGTAAGATCAAGAAAATGACCTGCAACATCGGGGGCGGACCCAAGGGAGGACCCTTCAAAAAGTCCGATCCGCCCGCCAACATCGACTGGAATACCTGGCTGGGACAGGCCCCCAAGGTGGACTACATCAAGGAAAGATGCCATTATCAGTTCCGCTGGTGGTATGAGTACTCGGGAGGCAAGATGACCGACTGGGGCGCCCACCACGTGGACATCGCCCAGTGGGCCCTCGACCAAAGCGGGGACGGACAAGGGGTTTTGTCCCTCGATCCGATCGTTGGCGAGCACCCGATTCCCCTCAAGAACGGTATGCCGACCAAGGACGACCACTACAACACCTCGCACAATTTCCACATCAGATGCATGTTCCCCGGCGACGCCGAGATGAACATCGTGAGCAAATCGAAGGAAGGAAACGGCATCCTGTTCGAAGGGACGAAAGGAAACATATTCGTGTCCCGCGGAAAGCTTTCCGGGGAAGCCGTCAACGGACTCAAGGAAAAGCCTCTCTCCTCCGACACCGTCCTCGAGGTCTACAAGGGCAAGAAGACGACCAACCACATGGAGAACTTCTTCGCCTGCATGAAGGACAGGACCGACCCGATTTCAGACGTCCACACCCACCACCGGGCCATGACTACCTGCCACCTGGCCAACATCGCCATCCGCCTCGGCCGGAAGATCAAGTGGGATCCGAAGAAGGAACAGGTCGTGGGGGACAAGGAGGCCAACCGCTGGCAATCCCGCAAGCAGCGCAAAGGCTTCGAAACGATGGGCTGAGATTCCCTGCCTCAAATAGGGTTTGTTTAAACTTAGGTATGAGCATTTCAGCTCATCCTGAGTGATTGGCAGTTAACTTACGTCAAAACATCCGCTTTCCCGAGCTTGCGGGGTTCTTGATCATATCTCACTATTTTGATATTCGAGCTTCCTTGATATCCGTTCGTATTTCCGAAGAAGCAAGTCCTTTGTGAGACTTTGAGTCTTAGGGTTAAGCAGACGAGGCGAAATCGACATTCTACAACACTCAAATGGCGTCGCCAACCTACAGTTGATTCCACGGTTGCCCAAGATCGAAATGGTTTTGCTTATCACTCGGTGCTCATCTTCAGTAGTAATCGGTTTTAAAGATGAGAAGATCTGACTCAAGCGAAGCCGTGAGATATTGGCTTTGAGGATGTTGCGAACGGCATAAATTTCTATTCCATCATCCTTGTCCATGTACGCCAACTCAAGGTGACCACAACCGAAATGGCTCATTAGGCGCAAAATGCGGTAGAGAAACGGATTAACTCCCGAATTGATAAGTTCGAGTGAGATCATTCCGTATTTTGCAGAAAAACAGCCGTTCGCCGGCCTGCCTTTTCCATGCACTCGAATTCTTGCCAAACCAGAATCGTCAAGGTTGACAACGACGTCATCGAGACAAGAAACGCGCCCGGGGTCATACCTGATGCTCAGAAGCAGGTTGAACAAAGCGCGCAGACCGGAATAAACCGCCGCAAGGAAGCAAACTCGAGCCAAATTCATTCGGCCTTGAAAATCCTTATGCCCAAGGAATCCCATCGACCAACGCATGCAACAGATTGCCTTTTTGTATGCTTGGCGCCACGGGATACGGACCGATTGAAGCTCAAATTTATTTAAATATGTATGGCTTCGCCGTGGGTGGCGGCGGCGGCCTCGGCCAAGGCCTCGCTCATAGTGGGGTGGGCGTGGATGGTCTGGTGAATTTCATCCACCGTGGCCTCCAGCTTCATTCCGAGCCCATATTCGGTGATCAACTCGGTCGCATGGGAGCCGATGATGTGGGCCCCGAGGATTTCCCCATAGCGCTCCCCGACGATGAGCTTCACGAACCCCTCGGGGTGGTTGGCGGCAACCGCCTTGCCGGAAGCGGCGAAAGGAAACTTGCCTATCTTGTAGGCGATTCCGTCTTCCTTGGCCTTTTCCTCGGTCAAGCCGATGCTGGCCACCTGGGGCTGACAGTAGGTGCAGCCGGGAAAGGCATCGAAGGGGATCGGATCGGCATGGCCGAACATCCCGTTGACGGCCTGAATGGCCCGGTAGGTGGCGACGTGGGCCAGCCAGGGCGGGCCCACCACGTCCCCGGCCCCGTATACGTTCTTTTCCGAGGTTTCGTACCTTTCGTCCACCTTGAGGTAGCCACGGTCCAGCTCAAGGCCCATTTTTTCGGATACGGCTCCCTCTAGGTTGGGCACGACCCCGATCGCCAGAAGCAGGCTTTCCACTTCCAGGGTTTCGGCCTCATCCTTGTGCGAAAGAGTAAGGGAGACGGAATCCTCCCCAACCTCGACGGCATCGACCCGGGTATCTACGCGGCAATCGATCCCCTGCCCGGCAAAGGACTTGGCGAGGGCTTCGGACACTTCCGCATCCTCGACGGGCAGGACCCTCGGGAGCATCTCGATCAGGGTGACCTTGGTTCCGAAGGCATTTAGAAAATAGGCAAATTCCGCCCCAATGGCTCCCGCTCCCATGATTGCGATGCTCTTGGGCTGCTCGGTCATGGCCAAGGCCTCTCGCGAGGTCATGACCCGCTTGCCGTCGACTTCGACCTCTTCCAATCTCCTGGGCTTGCAACCCGTGGCAATCATGATCTTGTCGGCTTTCAGGTAGGTGCCCGCGGCACCCCCTTCCGTCACCTCGACCATGCCCGCGGCACGTACCATTGCCTTGCCCACCAGGTAATCGACCGTGTTTTTCTTGAAGAGGAACTCAATCCCTCCGCCCATCTGGTCGGCCACCTTGCGCGAACGGCCCATGATCTTGGCGAAGTCATAGGAAACCTCGCCGCAGCTCAGGCCGAAATCCTCGGCATGAAGAGCGGCCTGGTAGGCCTCCGCGCTGGTCAGCAGGGCCTTGGAGGGAATACAGCCCCAGTTCAGGCAGGTGCCGCCCGCACGTTCCATTTCGATGCACAGGGCCTTCTTGCCGAGCTGCCCGGCGCGGATGGCCGCGGCATACCCGGCCGGGCCACCCCCGACGACGATCAGGTCGTATTTGGTTTCAGAATTCATCAGTGAGTTGGTTGGACCGTTTTCAAGCGTTTCTTCTACCCTTTTGGATGGATTTCGTCAACGAAACGAAAAATTCGTTCGGTTGGGCTTGAACTTTTCGGGGACTCTTCTAGCTTGGCTTCCTTTAGTTATGATCGAAGCCTTAGAAACCAGAAACGACTATCGCCAGCGGATCCGGGAAAACCTGGAGAATTGCCTGACCTCAACCGACCTGGGAAAGGATGATTTCTACAGGGGAAAAGTGAGGGATCGCTATGACCTCGGATCCTGTCTGGCACTCATCACGACCGACAGGCAGTCGGCCTTTGACCGCGTTCTTGCGAGCATCCCCTTCAAGGGACAGGTTCTCAATGAGACCGGGGCCTGGTGGTTCGAGCAAACGCGGGATATCATTCCCAACCACGTCATGGAGCTACCCGACCCGAATGTGACGATTGCCAAGAAATGCAAACCCTTCCCAATCGAGTTCGTGGTCCGTGGATACGTCACCGGAAGCTCCAGTACTTCCCTCTGGACCATATACAACCGGGGCGACCGCGAATATTGCGGCATTACCTTCCCCGACGGGCTAACCAAAAACCAAGCCCTGGAGGAAGCCGTCCTCACCCCTACGACCAAGGAGGAGGATCACGACAGGCCTATCTCGCCCGCGGATATCGTTTCCGAGGAATGGATGACCCAGGAACACTGGGATTTTGCCGCCCAGAAGGCTCTGGACCTGTTCAACCGGGGACAGAAGATTTCAGCTGATCACGGCCTAATCCTTGTGGACACCAAGTACGAGATGGGAATTGCCGAAGATGGAGAAATTACCCTTATCGACGAGATCCACACCCCGGATTCAAGCCGCTACTGGATTGCCGAGAGCTATGAGCGAAGGATGGGGGAGGGGCTCGAACCCGAGAATATCGACAAGGAATTTCTCCGCCTGTGGTTCAAGGACCATTGCGACCCCTACAAGGACGAAACCTTGCCCGCGGCTCCCGACGACTTGGTCGTTGAATTGTCCGCGCGTTACATTCACCTTTTTGAAATCATCACGGGTGAGAATTTCACCTTCCCCGAGGCGGATCTGCCCATTTCGGATAGAATCGCCCGCAACCTTGCAAAATACCTAGCTTAAACGAATATGAAAGTCGTCTTGATTATGGGCTCGTCCGCCGATGAGCCACACGCAAAAAAAATAACCGATAACTTGGACGAACTGTCCATTCCCTGGGAGCAATTCGTGGCCTCGGCTCACAAGCAGCCTCTGGAGGTCCTGAAAATTCTCCAAGACAACGAGAACGAGTCCTCACTAGTATACGTGACGATCGCCGGAAGGTCCAATGCTCTGTCGGGCTTTGTGTCCGCAAACTCGGAGTTTCCAACTCTCGCATGCCCGCCGTTTTCCGATAAGGCGGACATGCTGGTGAACATTCATTCGACCCTACAAATGCCGAGCAAAACGCCTGCCCTGACGGTTCTTGACCCAGGCAACTGCGCCCTTGCCATCTCAAGAATCTTTAAGGTTTAATTAAATTTATTTAATTTCGGAAATTGCATCCATAATCCGCTGAGATATTGATTCGTAGCGGGTTTCGGACTTACCGGGATCCAACTCCGATACTGGAATTGGGGTGCCGTATCGAATGGTAAGCTTGCGACCTAAGCGTGGCAGCAACTTGCCCTTCCCTAAGATTTCATACGCTCCCTCGACCCGCGCAGGTACAACCGGCACCTGTGATTTGGCGACAAGCATACCGACTCCTTTCTTCCCTCTGCCCAGCGTACCGTCCTGACTGCGTGTACCCTCGGGAAAAACGAGCAAAGGATGACCTTCACCGAGTACTGCGAGGACTTTTCGCAGGGTGCCCAAATCGAGCTGCGAACGGTTAACCGGTATGGAATTCAGGTTTCGGATAAGTACGCCAAGTGGCCCCTTGAACAAAGAATCGCGGGCAAAGTAATGCAGGTTGCGGGGCAACCTGCATCCGAGGGCAGGAGGGTCCAAAAAACTGAGGTGATTGGAAGCCAACAGAAAGGATCCTT
>CEUU01037279.1_pt1 | contig 15013 bp, 14 predicted proteins | sample 531321 | NCBI WGS metagenome assembly CEUU01 (sample SAMEA2622658, study PRJEB7988) | marine metagenome | isolation source: saline water (ENVO:00002010), including
CCCTTTGTACGCGTGCCGGCTACGCAGTACCATTTTATCGCTCGCGTGCTCGACGTGGGGGCCATGGGAATTATGGTGCCCATGGTCGGAGACGCCGCGCAGGCCGAAGTGATTGTCCAATCTGCTAAGTATCCGCCCCTGGGGCAGCGCGGAGCCGCTTTTCATATGGCACACGACGGATATGCCCGTGGGGACGTCTTGGAAAAAATGCGCAGCGCAAATGACGAAGTGATACTGATCGCGCAGATCGAAAATCGTTCGGGGCTGGAAAACGTCGAGCGCATTGCCGCTGTCGACGGCATTGACATCCTGTGGATCGGCCAATTCGACCTGAGCAACTTTCTCGGTATTCCCGGACAGTTTACCCACCCAACTTTTCTAGATGCGATCAAGCGCGTAACAGAGGCCTGTCAGCGCTACAGTAAAACAGCCGCTTTTATGGTCCCTTCCGTTGAGGAGGGCTTGGAGCGCATGCGACAAGGCTTTCGCTGCATAGCCTATTGGGGCGATCTGTGGATTTATCAACAGGGACTCAAACAGGGGGTCACAGCGCTCAAAAACGGTGCGCGCAGCGCGTGACGCACTGCTGCGCTTAAGCCTTGGCGAAGGAATGCGCTCGTTTTTCTACTATTCCATGGATCGCTGCCACAGCTAGCAGAGTCCTTTTTGGCTGCCCGACTACGGGCAGAAAGGCATTGCATCACGGACCGACTACCTCGTAGACAACGCCCACACCTGCACGCTCTTTCTGACAGCAACCAAGCACAACTGGCAGGAAGGCGTCGTCTTCTGCCACTGGCACCAAGACGACGCCTACTACACAAAGATCTTGCAGAGCCGCACACGCATTTAGATATAGATTCCGCTACAGGACACGACGGCTGAGCACGACTGTCTACAGGTCATTTTCCCGTTCGCATCAGCGCGGACTACAACCCTCCAGTGAAAAAAAGAGGAAGACGTGCAACCTTGAAATCGACGGGCCGGTCGACCTGGAGAATCGCACATACTTACTTGCAACAGCCGGCTCCATTATACTGTTTAGCGCCTTGCTTTGGCACGCCTCTAACGGCGACGACACAGACCAACTACGGAGCGCTTTAATTGTTTTCTATCAAAAAGCCACTGCGCAGAGAGGTAGCGACGCGCAATGGAACATACTACGCACTACTTGAGGAGGTATATCCATGCGCATTATCGATGCTCACGTACACGTCCTATCTACCTATGAACCCATGGATCCTTTCCCAGACACCGGCCGCGTAGATCGCCTACTTTATCTAATGGATGATGCCGGCGTGGAAAAGGCTGTTATGCTACCTGTCATCGCGCCGTTTTCTCCTGAAAATAACGCCGATTGTGCGCGCTGGGCGCGCGAACACACCGACCGCTTGGCCACTATGACCGACGTGGCCCTGCATGAAACCGATGCGGCAGAGCGCATCGCCAGAGCGCGCGAAGCATACGACTGCGTAGCCATCAGCTACTACCCCAACAGCGCGGACATTGCCTGGATGTTAGATGAAGAACGCGCACCGATGTGGCAGGCTTTTGTAGACAGCCGCTTGGTCTGCAATCTACAGGTAACGCCGCCCAACTACGGCACGCTGCTCACGCTGGCCCAGCGCTACCCTAGCGTAAGCTTTCTCTGCAATCACCTCGGGTTACCGTCTTCACTAGACCCCGCCGACGCGACCTACGGCGGACTCGACAAGGCAGCCGAGATCGACAACGTATTTGTCAAAGCGTCGGCTTTCTACGCCGCGACCGATGCATCGTGGGATCCCCGCTGCGCACGCGCCCTCGGCTACTTCACATCACTGGTCAACGCGCTGGGAGCCAAGCGAATCCTGTGGGGCACCGACTGGCCACCTACGAGTCGCCACCTGACTTATCGACAAGCGCTAGAAGTCGTACGCGCGTTTGCTCCTACATTGGACGACGCGCAGCGCGCGCGCATTCTCGGCGCGAACGCGGCGCATCTGTTGGGCATTTAATGCAACTAGAGCAGACCGGCGCACGCGGCCTCATATTGTCCATCTACTTCCGCGATCCAGATGAAAATCTCATCGAATTATCTAACGATCTCTAAGCGAGGATAGACCGTGCAACCCCATCCACCCTACCCAGAAGAAAACCTCAAACACTACACGTGTTACCGGGCCGTTGGACCCATTGTCATCGATGGTCACCTTAACGAAGAAAGCTGGCAGAAAGCGCCGCGATCGCCGCGCTTTGAAGATTTGGAAGAGCCTGGACGACTGGCCCTGTTCGACACGCAGTCGGCAATGCTGTGGGACGACGAATATCTCTACGTAAGCTTCTGGGTAGAGGAACCCGATATCCGCGCCACGCTGACCGAACGCGACAGCATGATATGCAGGGAAAACGACGTCGAAGTCTTTATTGCCGGTCAGGATGCCTACTACGAGTTTGAACTCAACGCGCTAGGCACCATTATGGAGCGCTTCTACATATGGCAGGATCGCTATATAGAAACCGGCTATGCCGACATACCCGAGTTCGCCCTGATAGACAACGGCATCGTTGACACGCTCGGCGGCCATTGGAGCGGACACAAATCGGCGCGCGGGCGCCGCTGGTGTTTTCGCTCGTGGGACATGCCCGGCCTGCAGTGGGCCGTGCACCTAGACGGCACGATCAACGACAGCAGCGACGTGGACCGAGGTTGGTTTGCCGAGATCGCCTTTCCCTGGCAGGGTCTTAAGCACCTGGCCGGCGATCGCTCCCTGCCCGCCAAAGAGGGGGACGTATGGCGCATGGATATATCGCGCTTCCAGTGGATTGAAGAGGGCGGCAGCCGCACCTGCCCCGGCTGGGCGTGGAACAGTCACGGCGTATACGACTCGCACACGCCGGAGCGATTTACCTACATCCACTTTAGTGAAAAAACCGTCGACGAGGTGCAGGCATGAAGCAGGAACTTGTATGCAGACGCGCGTCGGCCCCGCTGACGGTTGACGGAGATCTCGGCAAAACAGCGTGGAACGAGGCCGAGCGCACGCCGCGCTTTGGCGCCATCGAAAGCGGGGACCTGGGCTTTTTTGACACACGCAGCGCCCTGCTGTGGGACGAGCGCGCACTCTACGCTGGGTTTTGGCTTGAAGAACGCGATATTTACTGCACGGGCAATGAGCGGGCGGGCCTGACTTGGTCCGAGAATACGGTAGAGCTCTATATAGCGGGCCCTGACGCCTACTATACGCTGGCGATTGCGCCAGACGGTCGGCGCTCGGAAATGTTTTTTATATGGAAGGATGCCTACCCACGCGGCAGCCGCTATGACGTACCCGAATTCGATCTAGCCGTGCACAAACCCATGGTATTTGGAGGCGATGGCGGGCCGCATCATGAACGAGGCATGCGCTGGGGCTTTTTCGACTGGCATTTTCCAGATTTAGAGGTCGCCGTTAAAATCAACGGTACGCTCGACCAACGCCGTGACATCGACCAAGGCTGGCAGGTCGAGATCGCTCTGCCGTGGGAAGGCTTTTCGCGCCTGCTGGAGGGTCCACTGCTCCCGTCGGCAGGGACAGTGCTATCCATCGCCTGCGCGCGCTGCCAAATGGTCGAACATCGCGCAACCTCTTTTGCCACCGTCTGGACCCCGCGCCCCATGCCATCAGGTGGACTACATATACCAGAATCCTATCCGCAGTGGAGGCTTGCCGACTAGGGGCACCCCCCTTTTTCGGCAACGCTCCGCCATCACGTCTCATTGCATATTCACGGGAGTTAACAATGCAATATACTCTGCTCGGGCGCACGGGCGTCCGCGTTTCCACGCTTTGCTTTGGCACGATGTCCTTTGGCGGCGAGGCAGACGAGCAAACGTCCGAAGCGATGTATCGCCGATGCCGCGAGATCGGCATCAACTTTTTCGATACGGCCAACGTATACACAAATGGACGGTCCGAGGAGATACTCGGCAAGCTAATCAGAGCAGATCGCGACCAGATTATCCTCACGTCAAAAGTCTGCGGGGCAATGGGCTGTGACACGAACGACCGCGGCCTTTCCCGGCGCCATATCAGCACGCAGGTTGAGGCCAGCCTCAACCGCCTGCAGACCGACCGTCTCGATCTCTACTTTGTGCACAACTTTGACGAAGACACGCCCATAGACGAAACGCTACGCGCGCTCGATCACCTGGTGCAGCAAGGCAAAATTCTCTACCCCTGCGTCAGCAACTGGGCCGCTTGGCAGATCGCCAAATCGCTGGGCATCAGCGCACGCGAAGGCCTAGCGCGCTTTGAATGCATTCAGCCGATGTATAACTTGGCCAAGCGCCAGGCCGAGGTTGAAATTCTTCCGCTAGCCCAGTCCGAACAGCTTGGCGTCATTCCCTACAGTCCGCTGGGCGGCGGCCTGCTCAGCGGCAAATACGGGATCGGCAAGCGACCCGAGCAGGGGCGCATCGTCGAAAAGGAAAACTACGCCAAGCGCTACAGTCTCGACGTCTATTACGAAATAGCTGAACGATTCACGCAGTATGCAGCTGACAGCAACGTCCATCCCGTAACGCTAGCCGTTGCTTGGGTGCAATCGCATCCGGCCGTTACCGCACCCATTATCGGGGGACGCAACCTCGAACAGCTGGCGCCCTCTCTGGCCGCTGCCGAATTCAATATGAGCGACGCGCAACGCGCCAAACTTTCTGCGCTCGCGCCCACACCACCGCCGGCCACAGACCGCTTAGAAACGCAGGTATAGCTCATGGAAACTAAACCGCACGTGCTCATCACCGGAGCCGCCGGACTGGTCGGCGGCATTGTACGCCAGCACTGGAGCGACCGCTACCGTCTGCGTCTGGCCGATATTCAGCCCATCTCCGACCTAGCCGATCACGAAGAATCGGTCGAACTAGACATTCGCGACTTGGAGGCTTTTACCGAGGCATGTCGAGAAGTTGACGTCGTCCTACATCTGGCCGCAGACCGCAGTCCGAGCGCCGACTTTTACGAAACGCTCATCGACCTCAACCTAATCGGCTGCTACAACGGCTTTGAAGCGGCCCGGCGCAGCGGCTGTCGGCGCGTCGTCTTTGCTAGCAGTATCAACGCCGTACTCGGATATCGGGGCGATCAGGCAGTGTCGTGGGACGTACCCGTGTTCCCACAAAACGTCTATGGTGCGACCAAGTGTTTTGGCGAAGCGCTTGGTCGCGTGTATGCCGATCAGCACGACGTGTCATGTATCAGCGTACGCTTGGGTAGCCCACGGTTTGACCAGAGCGCCGATTGGGACCCAGAAAAACCCTCCCACGAAATTAGCCCACGCGACACGGCGCAGCTCTTTGCCTGCTGTATAGACGTAGAGAATCTCAATTGGGCCGTCGTACCCGGCATTTCGCGACACAAAAAAAGCTGGCAGGACGTCGAGGATGCCTGTCGCGCACTCGGCTACCAGCCCCAGGACGGCACCGCTTTTCCACGCGCGTGATCCGGACTAAATTAATCCATTAAGTATTCGCAGTCGACACCGAGGCACTGGGCGACTGCTCCACTCGAAACAAGGCTGAACTAGCACACTATGCGACCCAACATCTTGCGTCAGAGACTGCAGCAGGGAGCGTCCACTCTAGGCACCCATATCCACACGACCTGGCCTTCCATGGTCGAGGCCATCGGCCACACGGGTCACTACGACTACGTAGAATTTGTAGCTGAATACGCGCCCTTTGATCTGCACGACCTCGACAATCTCGGCCGCGCCGGCGACCTGTACGACCTGTCCATGATGATCAAGGTAGACGCTGAACATCGCGCCTATGTAGCACAGCGTGCCGTCGGGTCGGGCTTTCACAGCGTGCTCTTTGCCGACGTACGCTCGGCCGAGGACGCAGCCGAATGCGTCCGCTGCGTGCGCGCCGACCACCCCGACGAGGGCGGCACCTACGGGGTGGCCACGCGCCGTTTCACCTATATGGGATACGGTGGCAGCAAAGCCTACGTAGAGGCACTGCGCGACGTCGTGGTAGTCGTGATGATCGAAAAGCAGAGCGCCGTCGATCAGCTCGAAGAAATTCTCGACGTCGACGGCGTCGACATGATCCAGTGGGGCAGTGCAGACTACTCGATGAATATCGGCCGACCCGGTGAACGAACCATACCAGAAGTCTTGGAGGCCCAGGAGTTCATATTCCGAAAAGCCATGGAAAAAAGCGTGCCGCCGCGCGTAGAGCTCAACGCGCTAGACGGCAGCCAACAGCCCTTTATCGACATGGGCGTCCGTCACTTCTGCATAGGAACCGACGTGACGATTTTACACTCGTGGTGGGACGACAACGGCACGCAGCTGCGCAATGAGTTAAAGGGCTAAGAGCCCGTTAGAAAAACGGCACCAGCCAGTCTTCTGAAACCTCCATGCCAAATCCGGGACCGTCACTGGGCACGACGTAGCCGTCTTGGGCTATGGCTACGCCCGGCATGCGCGGCAGCTCTTCTAACGGCACGCCGGGAGGCGAACCGATGAAGTACTCGGCCAGCGACGCGCAGCCCATCGCCAGCGAAAAGTGCTGTCCGAAGGCCGTGCCGCCGCCGCCGTGCGGCAGCACCGTAACCCCCGCTGCGTCGGCAGCTGCGGCAATTTTTAGACACGTGCTCATACCGCCAACCCACTGTATATCGGGCTGCAAAATATCGGTAACCCGATGGGCACAGGCCCACTGGAAAGGCACGTGCGTGTACCAGTGTTCCCCCGTTGCCAACCCCTGCCAAGGCAGGCGCTGACGCAGCGCGCGGTGCCCGTCGAAATCTTCTGACAGCAGACACTCTTCTATCCACTTTAAACCATAGGGACGCAGGCGCTCGGCCAGTCGCACCGTGTATTCGACGTCAAAAGCCATCCAGCAATCGAGCATCAGCTCGCACTCGTCCCCGATTTGCTCACGCGCCGCGGCGACAAAATCTTCGTTTTTCTTCAAGCCGTCCAAGCCATCGGCCGGTCCATGGGGACAGGCCAACTTGAAGGCCGTAAAGCCCAGCTCTTGATACCAATCGACGTCGTTACCCGTTGCGTAGCACAGCAACCGCTCTTTCTGTGGTCCCCCCAGCAGTTCGTATACGGGCTTATCCAACGCTTTGCCACGCGCATCCCACAGCGCCAGATCTACCGCGCTAATGGCGTATGAAGCCAATCCCACCGTGCCGTAGGGCTTGGTTAGTCGGAACATCATATCTGCCAGCTTCTCCCCGGCCAGGATATCCTGACCGACGAGCTGAGGTGCTAGATGGTCTTCGATCACAGCTGCGACGGGCCTGCCGTGCGCCGTAGAGCCCAGTCCCCAGGTCCCATCTTCCAGAGTTACTTTGCACCAGACAGCGCCCCACTCTTTGGGTAGCCACATAGACCGATGGCGCTTGACGTGCGGGTAGCGCGACATGGGATTGGCCACCTCGGCCTCTTCAGCCCAAGCCGGACGGCGCGGCGGCGTTTTGCTCTCGGCCTGTGGATGCCCGATCGCATACTGCGGCGAGGTCACAGAAGACGCAGACCGCGTAGTCGAAGGCGCAGCGACTTGAGGCATTTGTAGTTTTACGGCTTGAATAGAAGTGATCTTCATAAGGCGATATCCCTTGTTTTATCGAGCAGTATGCCCATAAGCTAACACCAAAGAGGAAGCTAAAAAAGCATCCGGCCATGGCCTCTGGTCAGCGCGCAACCCCGTTGCTATATTAGCGCTCGATTTTTCACCCACAGCAAAGAGGGCCACCGCGCCATGTCCCAACCCCGCCAGCGCCTGCTCTATTTACACGCGCGCACGCCGAGCGTTTTTTCTGACATCATTGGGCTCACTCAGGTTGAACCCACTGCGGGTTTCCGCGTCGAAATCAGTGCTAAAGCACTCGATTGGCCTTATAAAACCGTGCACGATGCCCTCGTCGACAGCTGGCAGATCGTGCAATTCCCCCACCTACAAGCCCCTTTTGACGACCGAGAGTTGGACGTAGTGGGATATGAATTCATCTTACAGAAAATGGAGGTCGTAGATGGATAATCCATTCCTACTAAGCGATGGCGAAGTGGCGGAATTTATCGTCAAAGGCTATCACCTCGTCGAACCCGAACTGCCCGCCGGGCTCAACGAATCTATCGCCAACCAACTAGACGCGCTCAATCACAACCCCGGCGATGCCATCACCGAAGCCGTGCCTGAACTCTGGCAGGTTCTAGACCACCCACGGGTCCAAGGCGCACTCATCAGCCTGCTGGGCAAGGAATACGAAGTTCAGTCCCATCGCCACTGGCACTGCAAACAGCCCCATTCGGGTCATATGAACTGGCATCAAGATGGCCTCAACAACCGGGATACGCTCATCAATCGCTTTCTCGGCTTGTACTATCCGACCGATATTACGCCCGATATGGGCCCGACCGTCATCGTGCCGGGCACTCAGTTTCGCAACGCACCAACCGATCGTATGGCGCATTACACCAATATCCGCGGTCAGGTGCCACTCGTCGTTAAGGCTGGCACCGTCGCCTTTACACATTACGACCTGTGGCACGGCACGGCGGCCAACCGCTCCGACCATAAGCGCCACATGATCAAGTTTCTCTTTCGCCGCACCAAAGAAAACGAGCAGCCCAGTTGGAACCACGACCCACAAAGCAGCGACAAGCCAACGGATTGGAACGCGCGCGATACGTCGGCCGATCCAAACAATATCCTCAATTTTTCTAACCCCTTACAGGTTTCGCAGAGCGATCACTACAAGGAGCGCGCCATTCGCCGGAAAAACTGGGACTATCTGATGGGCAAAACGGCTTAAGGCAAACGACGTTACGAATTTTATTGTAGAAAGGACACCCCCATGAAAATCACCGAGATTAAAACCGCCGAAGTACCCATAATAGTCGACGGCCGCCGCCGCTACCTCTACCACTACGTGCGTATCTACACCGATCAGGGAATATACGGAACGGGCGAGGCCAGCCACGTCGATGGCGGCTGGCGCGGCTCCACGCAAACGATGGCCCAACAGCTAATCGGCCAAGACCCGCGCGACGTCGACGCCTGCTTTGAAGGCATTCGCCGCAGCTATATCTTCCGCGGTGGCATGGCTGGACTGGGCATCTCCGCTCTGACGGGACTGGAAATTGCCCTGTGGGACCTGGCCGGCAAGGCGCAGGGCGTGCCGGTGTACAGACTCCTGGGCGGTAAGTTTCGCGACCGCGTGCGCCTGTACGTAGACAGCGCCATGACCAACTGCCAGGAACGTGCCGAAGAGGCCCGTTCCAAGGGCTTTACCGCTATTAAATTTGACCTAGACGACGCTGGCAACCCACACAAAGCAGACGCTTGGAACTGGTCGGTAACGCCTGGCGAACTCGAAATCATGGTCGATCAGGCCCACGCTATTCGTGAGGCAGTTGGGCCACATATGGATCTGGCTATCGATCTGCACGGGCGCTACGATGCCACCGCTGGCATGAAAATCGCCCACGAGTTAGAAGATCTGAACCTGATGTGGTTAGAAGAGCCGGTGCCGCCGGAAAATATCCAAGCCATGGCCAATATCACGCGCTCCACCAAAACGCCTATATGCGCCGGAGAAAATGCGTACCTGCGCTACGGCTTTCGCGAAATTATAGAAAAACAAGCCGTTGATATCATAATGCCTGACATATCTAAGTGCGGCGGCCTAAGCGAATGTCGCAAAATAGCCAATATGGCCGAGACCTACTACATACCCTTTGCTCCGCACAACAACTCCAGCGCGCTGAGCACCGTTGGCGATGCGCACGTCTGCGCCAGCGTGCCCAACTTTCTGGCGCTGGAATTTCACCGTTTTGACGACCCGACCTGGGACGACGTCGTCAATTCAGATGAGGCCGTTATTCAGAACGGCCACGTGGCGATGACGGAAGCACCTGGGCTCGGTGTAGAACTCAACGAAAAGTTCCTGCAGAGCATGCTAGAGGACGGCGAGCCTCTCTGGCAGTAGGCACTACCGCCCGCCGTCAAAGCATCCCCCTACAGCAACAAAAAAACGACGAGGAACGCTCTTATTGCGAAAGGCGTTCCTCGCCGTCGGGAGGGATGCGAGTCGTGACCGGTTCGACTCGCATAGATTAAAACGCCCGATCCACGTGTAGGGTTCCAGTAAATCGAAAAAAATGAGAAAACTATTTTATCTCACCCTGTAGCTCAGCAGCAATATATGCTCAATACTAATACCTCGGCACGTTATTTATGAAAAAGCATTTTAGAGTAATTATTGCTGTAATGCCGGTCACGACTCTATTCTCACGCGTGTTGCACTTATTCTGCCAAGGGAACCCGTAATTCACTCTGGCTAAACACTTCCGTGTTACACTCGATACGTTTATCGTTGACTTCTTTTTAAGATGATGTAGTATTACTCGTATACTGAGATATCGTTATCATTAAGAACCCTTAAGCCTGACGGCATGTAAATGCGCACTTTGTTAAGGCTGTATAGTCTAAGAACCAACAAAACGGCTTAACGCGCTGTGATAGCGTAAGTTATTCCATACGGGTACCCTTGAGGACCCAGCGCACCTTCGCCGCGGATATTCCACAAGCTAGGTGCAAATATCATGAAAGGGATGAAACATGTTTAAGAAACTGTCTTCTTTGTTCGTATTAGCGGCGCTCGCATTTGTCGCGGGTTGTGGTGACGACGATAACCCCGTGCATAGCCACGAAGAAGAACACGCAGAAGCGTTCGGCTTCGTCATGCTTAACAGCGGTGTTGCAATCGTGACTCAGTCAGAGGGTAAGCTTGAAGGGGAAGTCGACGTTGGCCTTGAGAAAGAAACCCCTCTGCTGCAAATCCGCTTTCTAAATGAAGAAGGCGAAAAGTTTACCCCTCACGCAGAGGATGGATATTCGCTCGGATGGCAAGTAACGGATACTTCTATTGCCAAAGTTGATTGGCATGAAGGAGACGGTGACTGGGCCTTTCACATTGTTGGAGAAGGTGTAGGCAAAACGACCATTACCATCAAAATCAATCACGGTGGGCATTCCGACTTCGTTTCGTTACCTTTTGAAATCCACGTAACAGAAGACGGTCCAGGAGAAGGTCACGACCACGATCACGAAGGCGAGTAGTGATTAATTACAAACCCATACAAACTCAAAAGCCAGCACGATTCTCACCGCTGATTCGGAGATCAATCTGTACTTGTTGTGTTTGTATTGGAACATGTGCAACAACGGTTAGCGCGCTGTCTGGCGCGCTAACCGGACGCGTCTTAGACTCCCAAAGCAACGACCCCATCAGCTGGACAACAGTCGTAGTAGAGGAGACAAGCCGCGGGCAGATAACCGACGAGCAAGGAACTTTTTTCTTCTCCGATCTACCCGTGGGACGACACGTTATTCAGACCCTACACATCAGCTATCATGATACTCGCTTCGCCGTAGAAATCACCGCAGGCGACACCACGCGCGTAGATCTTCACATAGGACACCAAGAACTGCTAGTGGAAGGCGTACGCATCGAAGATCAGCGCGTAGGATCACTGGTTCCACTGGATGAACCTGACGTCATTTTTAGCGGAAACAAGCTACGACAAAACCTCAGCCAGACCATTGCCGAGACGATAGATTACGAACCAGGCATTGCCCAACGTTCCATGGGTCCAGCCCCCGCTCGCCCAGTACTACGCGGATTAGGTGGCGATCGCCTGTTAATACTGGAAGACGGTGAACGCACGGGCGACTTATCAGCTACGTCTTCAGATCACGCCGTGGCAGTCGAACCCATGACGACGCAGCGCATTGAAATCACGCGCGGACCAGAAACAATGGTCTACGGATCTAATGCTCTGGGAGGCGTCATAAACGTACGACGTGGGTATGTACCGGTTGAAAGGCCTGAAAAAGCAGGAGGAGCTTTCTCATGGCAAGGAGAAAGCGTCAACAAGGGTCTGTCATCAGGGATCGAATGGATTCAGCCCCTAGGGCGCACACTCGCACTGCGCGCAGATGGCAGCCTGCGCAAAGCGGGAAACGTTTCGACGCCGCGCGGCGATTTAATAAATACTGACATTCAAACCGGCAACGTCTCACTGGGCTTGAGCACCGTGCACGAAAGAGGCCATGTTGGTGGAGCAATAGGTGCCTACCGATCAGATTACGGCATCCCTCCCGATCCCAGCGGTGGACATCCTAATGGAGTCACCATTGATATGGAGCGCCAACACGCAGAGCTCCGCGCACAGTGGCGAGGAGACATGGGAATAGGCCTCCAAACGCTCGACATACACCACTCCTTTTCTCGCTACTGGCATGCAGAATACGAAGATCGCCGCACGCTGGGCATGGAGTTTGGCGTACTAACACACTGTGGCGCCGCACAAATGCGCTGGGGGCCGTCTGGCGCGCGACAGCGATCAGCGCTGGGCTTCTGGTATGAATATCGTAACTATGCATCAGCTGGCCTTAACTTTACCCCTGACGCAGAAGAGTATGCCGGCGCCATTTTCTCATATAGCAAATGGCAACACGGCCCTTGGAAGGCTCAGGGCTCGCTGCGAGCCGACTTACGCCGCGTTGAACCGGATCAAATAAGCGAGGCTCTACTGGTAGGTCAAGTTGAGGTTGGTCGAATCAGGACGCGCAGCTTTTCCGGTTTATCTGGCGGCTTTTCTCTCCAGTATCAGCCCCACACTCAAATTTCCACAGGCGCTACGTTCATGCGCACCTTCCGTGCACCAGGGATTGAAGAGCTGTTTTCCAAAGGACCGCACTTAGCCGCTTATACTTTTGAAGTTGGCAGCAGCAATTTAGACAGCGAGCAAGCGTGGGGTACAGAATTTTTTGTCGAGTTTAGACGAGCCAGAAACTACCTGAGCATTGCCTTATTTCGAAATCAAATTGACGGTTACATATTCCCCAAAAATACTGGACAACGCAGCTGGCGCCGCGCCGATCTGATCTTATATCAAACTGTTGGCTTAGACGCAATGATGCATGGTGTAGAGACTTCTTTTGGTTGGCACTTTACTAAGCGTTGGAAAACAGTCGGAACGCTGAGCTACGTGCGAGGCACGTTACCAGATTTAGGGGACGAAGCCATTCCGCGCCTGCCACCGCTACAGGGACGGATTGGTCTGACCTACGAACCGCGCGAAGAGTTAGAGTGGACCGGTTCGTTGCGTTGGGCAAACGATCAAAAGCGAATTGGGCCCTTTGAAACACCAACCGATGGCTACGCAGTATTGGATTTTTCAGGCAGATATAACGTATATTGGCGCGGACATCTACATGCCTTCTCTGTGGGTCTACAGAACTCCACCAATGCAGTGTATCGAAAGCATCTCAACCGCATCAAAGAACTTCTTCCTGAACCCGGACGCAGTGCGCGCCTGCTACACAAGGTCTTTTTCTAGTCGGGCAGCGGCGTAAACTGCAGGCTGTAGAGATCGGCATCGCTGAGCGCGAAGCGTAGGCGCACCGTTTGCCCTGATAGAGACTGTACGTCAGCCCGTCCCTTCCACGTGACTATGCGCTCCAGATCATCCCCGTAGATCTCGTCGCAGTCATTCAGCGCATATCCCTCAATGGCCTTGCCGTCGGCATCTTGCACCTCGACGCGCGCAGAGCCGGCAGCAGACGTGCTGACATTCAAGCTCAACGCACCTCCTTCAAACACAAACGGACGTGTGATCAACTCACCGCCTTTCAACGGTGCGCACGCCGAAACAAACCCGTCTACGCGCAGCGTAAAGCGTCTCAGCCGAACGTTTTCATTTCCATAGTAGCCCTCGCTGACAAAGATCGACAACTCCTTGGGCGCCGTGGGCAGATAGTTGACCGTCTCGACCAAGCCCCAGGCCGTCATATTGTTTCGGGTCTCCCAGCGCTCGGGCTGCAGCCCGGGCCGCACAAGGGCTTCACCCCATCGCTTGAAATTCATACCATCTCGGCTAGTCATAAAGACTGTATCCGATACGCCAGGAGGTCGGTGACCAGAACGACGACGGTCAGGCACTAGGCGCTTTGGAAACCCTATGTAGATGTGGGGAGCACGATAGTAAGGCGTCACAGCGTTGGTGTAGAGATGCTCAAGCGGTGCATCGCCGTAGTCGAGCAATCGCTGTTTTGTCCAGCGGCGAAAATCCTTAGAGGTGCAAGTCATAATCTGACGATAGCGCACCCCATCAGGATAGATCGAATCGCGGTGATACTCGACGTAGCAGGCACGCTGCGGATCGTAAAAGGCGACATTCTGTGAGTCGAACAGGTTGGTGCCCGTAGTGTGATCCATCACCGGCTTCTTCGACAGCAGACTCCAGTGGATACCGTCTGACGATTTAAAAGCGAGTAAGGCCTGCTCTTTCTGGCTACTGGCATGCGGACTGCCTAACGCCTTGTATTCTTCTCCCACTCGCCGGTTGGGATTGCGGTCGAGAAAAGGCGTAAAGTTGAGCGCGCCGGGACCGTCCCATATGATATTATTGCGCGTCGATCCCTTGTAGCTGACCAATCCTAACTCCGGCTTGTGCCATTCAATGCCATCGCGACTCTCAGCGTAGCACACGACGGGTTTATACGGCGTATTAGGCTCGTAGTGAGAGCCGCGGTAATAGGCGCGAAACAACTGGCCGTCTTTAAAGATCGTGTGGTAGCCGCTGGTATTGCCCTCCCACGGTGCATCATGCTCAATGGACACGTTGCGCGGCACGGGTTCGTGTAGGCGCAGTTGGACGTTTTCCATGCGCTCTATTAGATATTCGTCGACAAACAACTCGTACCGGTTGCCCAACTCGATTAGGTCTGCATCGGCCCCATCGGTCTTTTGCGTCTTTTCTTTTCGCTGTACCCGCTTACTTTTGGCCATGCTCTGACCTCTCTCCTGTTGGATATGCTACATCACCCTACTCAGTCGCCCAATTGGCGCCCTAAGTTAGGCCAGAAAAATTCCTTTTAGCAAGCACGCCGCATCGACTAAACGGCGAGAGCATTTTTTCATTTCCCCAAATTCGCATACATTGGTGTGCGGGCTCCCTGAAA
>CEUU01000966.1_pt1 | contig 15000 bp, 11 predicted proteins | sample 531321 | NCBI WGS metagenome assembly CEUU01 (sample SAMEA2622658, study PRJEB7988) | marine metagenome | isolation source: saline water (ENVO:00002010), including
AGTTATATGCCGCTGGTAGAATACCAGGTGGATTTATGAGAAGAGAAGGAAGGCCTCCTGAAAGAGCCACTTTGGTTTCCAGATTAATTGATAGACCAATGAGACCTCTTTTCCCTAGCTGGATGAGAGATGAAATTCAAATTGTAGCCTCATGTCTATCTCTAGATGAAAGAGTACCAGCAGATGTACTTGCTGTTACAGGCGCTTCAATAGCAACACTATTAGCAGAAATCCCATTCTATGGGCCAATGGCGGCAGTTAGAGTTGGCTTAATCGGAGATGATTTCATTCTAAATCCGAGTTACAGAGAGATTGAAAAAGGAGACCTTGATATAGTAATTGCCGGTTCACCAGATGGCATCGTAATGATAGAGGCAGGTTCTAACCAACTATCTGAGCAAGATACTATTGAAGCTATAGATTTTGGATATGAGGCTGTTACTGAGCTAATAAAAGCACAAGAAAATTTAATTAAAGATTTAGGAATTAAACAGGTAAAACCAGTCAAACCTGAAATTGATGATACTTTATTAAAATTTTTAGATAAAAATTGCGCGAAATCAATAAAACAAATTCTCCAAACATCTGATTTTTCAAAAGAACAAAGAGATGCTGAATTAGATAAAGTTAAATCTGAAGCTTTAACTAAAATTGAAGCACTTAAAGAGGATAATCCTGTAAGAGTTTTAACATCAGATAATGAAAAATTAGTTAACTCAGATTTCAAAAATCTCACCAAAAATCTTATGAGGGAACAGATTCTTACAGAGGGTAAAAGAGTTGATGGTAGAGATCTTGATGAAGTAAGAAAAATTTCTGCAGCTGCAGGAATACTTCCGAAGCGAGTTCATGGATCAGCACTTTTCCAAAGAGGCTTAACTCAGGTATTATCAACTACTACTTTAGGTACACCAAGTGATGCGCAAGAGATGGATGATCTGAACCCTAGCACTGAAAAAACATATATTCATCATTATAATTTTCCACCATATTCAGTTGGCGAAACTAGGCCAATGAGAACCCCTGGTAGAAGAGAAATTGGTCATGGAGCTCTTGCTGAAAGAGCGATAATTCCTGTACTTCCAGGAAAAGAAACATTCCCTTATGTATTAAGAGTTGTTAGTGAAGTTTTAAGTTCAAATGGATCTACTTCTATGGGCTCAGTTTGCGGTAGTACCTTATCTTTACTGGATGCAGGGGTTCCCCTTAAAGCTCCTGTAGGTGGCACTGCTATGGGTCTTATAAAAGAGGGTGAAGAAGTAAGAATACTTACTGATATCCAAGGTATAGAGGATTTTCTAGGTGATATGGACTTTAAAGTTGCTGGGACAGACAAAGGCATCACTGCATTACAAATGGATATGAAAATAACTGGTTTACCAGTATCTATAATTTCGGATGCAATAAAAAAAGCAAGGCCTGCTAGACTCCACATCTTAGAGAAAATGCAAGAAGCTATTAACAAGCCTCAAGAGACACTTTCTCCACATGCTCCAAGGCTATTAAGTTTCAAGATTGATCCTGAGTTAATAGGTACTGTTATTGGCCCAGGCGGAAGAACTATCAAAGGTATTACTGAAAGAACCAATACCAAAATTGATATTGAAGATGGAGGAATTGTTACTATTGCTTCTCATGATGGAGCAGCAGCAGAAGAAGCTCAAAAAATCATTGAGGGTCTGACAAGAAAAGTTCATGAAGGTGAAATCTTCTCAGGAGTTGTGACAAGAATAATCCCTATAGGTGCTTTTGTCGAAATCCTTCCTGGCAAAGAGGGTATGATACATATATCTCAATTATCTGAAGCAAGAGTGGAGAGAGTTGAGGATGTCGTTAGACAGGGAGATGATGTTACCGTCAGAGTTCGTGAGATAGACAGTAGAGGTAGGATTAACTTAACCCTAAGAGGTGTTTCACAAAATGGAGGGATGTCTTACCCTGAACCAACACCTACCCCAGTAGCACCACTTAATTAATAATCTAAAGGTTAATATTATTCCTATTCAAAATCTTCTTAATTTCTATGCAGATATTTCTATGATTTTGTTTGTCGTTCGAAGCGATAATTAACCCTTCCTGGGTATAACCTTTCTTGCCATACACAAGCTCACTATTATCTATAGTGGTAATGGCTCCGCCAGCTTGAGTTATGATGGCTTCTGGTGCGGCAAAATCCCAATCTTTTGGAGCACTTTTACCAGGAAGGCTTAACGAGATATAAATATCAGCTTCTCCCCTTAAGATAGATGCCAATTTACAACCTATGCTCCCCATTAAAAGTGATTTACTAAAACCTATATTTTTGATTAAATTTTGAAGTTCTATATTTCTATGATTTTTGCTTGTTATTACGCTCATCTTTTCAAGATTTCTATTTTTAGAGAGATTAGGACTTTTTTTTATACCATTTTTATTTTCACACCATACTTTGGTTCCATTAGCAATCCATAATTCATTTCTTTCTGGGATCAAGACAATACCTATATAAGGTTTATTTTTATAATTAAGTGCCAAATGCATTGCAAAATCTCCAGTTCCTTGTATAAAGTCTTTTGTTCCATCTAATGGATCCAGAATCCAACACCAATCCGTTTTTATACTAATTTTTGATTCATCATTAACTTTTTCTTCGCTTAAAATATTCCAAAGAATATTTGTATATTTATTTTGCAGATTATCTATTATTAAATTATTAACATCCAAATCAGCCAATGTAACAGGTTCATTATTTTCTTTATTTTTTATAAAATTACTATTATATTTGTTATCTTTTATATCTTTCCCATATTTCAGTAGAATATCAGATGCTGACCAACTAATAAGTCTTAAATCATCTATGAGATTATTATTATCAATTGACTCTGGAAGATTAATCACTCTATGAATAGTATTGTTAAATTATCTCATAGAGAGAAGGAACCAGAAAGATCTGTTTTATATATTGTTGGAACTCCAATTGGAAATTTGGACGATATTTCTATTCGAGCAATAAATATCTTGAAAAATGTATCACTTATCGCATGCGAAGACACGAGGAAAACAGGCAGATTATTAAAACATCTCAAAATTTCAAATAAACTTATTAGCTTCAATAAATATCACTCGCAAAAAAAATTAGATTTTTTGCTTAAGATATTGAAAAATGGTGACTCTTTGGCCATCGTTTCTGATGCAGGCATGCCTTTAATTAGTGACCCTGGAGAAAGCATCGTTAAAACAGCTAAAAATAATGATTTTGATGTGATTTGCATACCTGGTGCATGTGCCGCAATAACAGCTTTGGTAAGTAGTGGAATAGACGCATCTAAATTTACTTTTTATGGGTTTTTACCAAAAAAAAGTCTTGAGAGAAAATTAGTATTAAAAGAAATCAGTGAAAATAATAAAACATCTATTATTTATGAATCACCTAAAAGGGTGGTAAAACTTTTAACTGAACTTGAAAAAATATGTGGCGGAGAAAGAAAATTAGTTTTATTGAAAGAATTAACTAAAAGGTACGAAAAACATTTTGGAGATAATATTAAAAAAGTTCTTGATTCAATTCAAGATAGGGATCCCAAAGGGGAATATACATTAATAATATCTGGAAATGAAAAAGATAAAAATAACTTTTTAATAAGAAATCAAAATTTAATCATTGATCTTAATGATTTAATCATGGCAGGTCTGAGTCACTCTGCAGCTGCCAATTATTTATCAAAAAAATCAGGTCGCCCAAAAAATGAAATTTATAATCTTATTATTGAAAGTAAACTATAATAAGTAAACTAAAAAATATTATGTTCAAATTTATAAGTTCAAATATTTCTTCAGTATTTATTAATTTATTTTTTTTAATATTTTTACTTATAGGAATTCAAAATAGCTTTGAGAGTAAAAAGATTAATTTCTTGAGTTATGAATCAGCTGAAATGCCAATTTCTTTTATTATTGGTACAAGTTTTATTACTGGATCATTACTTGGTAATTTTATTTTTGCAATGCTAAAAATAGATAACAAAAAAAATTAATTATAAAGATAATAATAAATTGTCAAAAATTATTCTTGAAATACCTCTAGATTTTAGAAATTTTGAAGCCATAATAAACACATTTGAATCAGGTATCTTTAAGGGTTTTTCATTCTTAGCACAACATTTCTTTGCATGTCTTTGATCAGCAAAGATTTCTAAAGTTACTCTCTCTAAATCCTCTTCAGGCATATAGCTCCATCCAGGATAATCTTTTAATAATTTAGGAATAAGTTCAATCTTTTTATCAACAATTAGATATACAACATCTGGTAATTTTGCATCAATAATTGGCTCAGATTTTAATTCTTTTTGATTATCAAGATCTAATCCATCTAATATTGGGATAACTTCAAAAATTTCTTCACTAAGATTTACTTTTTCAACGACCTTTTCTATTTTATTATTTTCATAATTAACTTCTAAGGTTTGTTTAAGAACTTTTTTATTTGATTTATTATTTATCTTTATATCTTTATAATCATCTTTATTAAGAAGATTTTTTAATTGTCTGGTAATAGTTGCAGGGGAATAATTATATTTTTTTGCAATTTCTTTGATATCTTTCCCTGAGATAAAAGACTTTAATATGGCTTCCTTTTCAAGTTCAGAGACTTTTTTAGGCAAAATAATATAAGGATAGATTTAGTTCAACATCACTATTATAATAAATCATAGTGTTATACAAAATTGAATTTGTTCAAATTTAAAAATTAATCAGATCTATTCTAAAAATTGCCTAATCCAAAATTTAAAAATTATATTTTACCTGTTATTTTGTCTGGTGGATCTGGCACAAGATTATGGCCATTATCAAGATCATCATTTCCAAAACAATATTTAAATTTAGAACACAATACAACTAATACTCTTTTACAAAGTACAATTTTGAGATTAAGTGGTCTTAAAGATTTATATGAACCTTTAATTATTTGCAACGAAGAACAAAGATTTATAGTGGCTGAACAATTAAGAGAAATTGATTGTAAGCCTTTCTCTATTATTCTGGAACCATTCGGTAGAAATACAGCCCCTGCAATTGCCTTGGCTGCCATTGCTAGTAAAATTGAAAAAATAAATCCTATTTTATTAATTTTATCCTCTGACAATAAAATTACAAATAAAGAAAGTTTTCAAGAAAGTATCAAATTAGGTCTGCCTTTTGCCGAAAAAGGTAATATTGTGACATTTGGAATTGAGCCAACGTCTCCTGAGACTGGCTTTGGTTACATAGAGGCAAAAGATATTATCGAAAAAAATAATAAATCTAGTAGCATAATTAAATTCATTGAGAAACCAAATCAAGAAATTGCTAATAAATTAGTTAAAGATAAACATTTCACCTGGAACAGCGGTATATTTCTTGTTAAGGCGTCTTCAATAATAAAAGAACTTAATAAATTTGAACCAAATATAGTTAATTTATGTGAAAAATCACTTAAAAAAAATAGTAAAGATTTTTATTTCAGAAGAATTGATAAAGAAGAATTCAAAAAATGTCCCAATATATCAATTGATAATGCAGTAATGGAAAATACTGATTTAGGTATTGTTATATCTTTAAATGCTGGTTGGAATGATTTAGGTAGTTGGAAATCAGTTTGGGAGGACGCAGAATTAGATGAAAATAATAATACGATTCAAGGGAGAACTTATACCAAAGAAATTTCCAACACATACATAATGAGTGAAAGCAGATTAATTGTTGGCTTGGGTTTAAAAGATATATTGATCGTTGATACGCATGATGCTCTATTAGTTGCAAAAAAAGATTCAATTAGTTCTCTAAAAGATTTAGTAAAAGAGATGGATGCTCAAAATATTGATGAGATTAAATTAAATAAAAAAGTACATAGACCATGGGGAAACTTTACATCAGTTATTAAAGAAAAAACTTGGCAGGTCAAAAGACTAGAAATTAATCCTAAATCTAGCTTGTCATTACAATTACACCATAAGAGAGCAGAGCATTGGATAGTCGTAAAAAATACAGCTAAAGTTGAGATAAATGGAAAAATAAGTTTCTTAAAGGAAAACGAAAGTATCTATGTCCCTTTAGGTTCAAAGCATAGGTTATCTAATCCAGGAGATGAAACATTAATTCTCATAGAAGTACAAAGTGGTACCTATCTAGGAGAGGATGATATTGTAAGATTCAAAGATAATTACAATCGTAATTGAATTAAAAATATGCCAAATAGAAAAAAAGCTTTAATAACGGGTATTACTGGGCAAGATGGAAGTTATCTGGCTGAATTTTTATTAGAGAAAGGTTATGAAGTTCATGGCATAAAAAGGAGATCAAGCAGTTTTAATACCCAAAGGATAGATCACCTTTATCAAGATCCTCACAAAAAAGATTTAGATTTTATTCTTCATTATGGAGATTTAACTGATAGCACAAATATAAATAGCATTATAGAGAAAGTAATTCCAGATGAAATTTATAATCTAGGCGCTCAAAGTCATGTATCAGTTAGTTTCGAAGCTCCTGAATATACTTCTAATTGCGATGCTCTTGGTGCTTTAAGAATTCTCGAATCAGTAAGATTACATGGTCTTTCAAAAAAAACAAAAGTTTATCAAGCAAGTACTAGTGAACTTTACGGATTAACTAAAGAATTTCCACAAAATGAAAAAACTCCTTTTTATCCAAGAAGTCCTTATGCAGTTGCAAAACTATATGCCTATTGGATAACAATTAACTACAGAGAAGCATATGATATCTATGCATGCAATGGTATTTTGTTCAATCATGAATCTAAAAGAAGAGGAGAGACATTTGTTACAAGAAAAATAACTAGAGGATTAACTAGAATAAATCTAGGGCTTGAAGATTGTTTATATCTTGGTAACTTAGATGCGAAAAGGGATTGGGGCCATGCTAAAGACTATGTAGAAATGCAATGGAGGATGCTTCAACAACCTAAACCTAAAGACTATGTTATTGCATCCGGCAGAACAGAGACGGTAAGAAAGTTCATTGAAATATGTAGCCAGAAATTAGGATGGAATAAAGAGGAGAACTGTCCTGGAATTATTTGGGAGGGCAAGGGCATTAATGAGGTTGGGAGAAGAACTGATAATGGGAAAATTGTTATAAAAATAGATTCAAGATATTTTAGACCTACTGAAGTAGATCTTCTTTTAGGCGATTCTTCAAAGGCATTTAAGGAATTAGCCTGGAAACCAAAAACTTCTCTTGAAGAGATAATTACTGAAATGATTGAACATGACCATGCGGAAGCAGAAAAAACTTTAATTTTAAAAAATAAAGGATTCGAACTTTCAAATCCTATCGAATCAGTCCCAAATATCGAAAAGAATAATTAATATTTATATGTCATTACTACAAAAAGATCATTCTATTTGTGTTGCTGGATCCAATGGGATGGTTGGTAAATCAATTTGCAAATTACTTCAGAAAGAGGGATATAGCTTTCAAAAGAAGAATCTTTTTAAACTAACTAGAGAAGATTTAGATTTAAGCAATTTTTCAAAAGTAAAAAATTGGTTTTATATTTCACGTCCAGATGTAGTCATTATTTCAGCAGCAAAAGTGGGGGGGATAATGGCAAATAAAAAAAAACCAGTTGATTTTCTTCTCGAAAATTTAAAAATTCAAAATAATTTGATAGAAAATTCTTTCAATTTTGGTGTAAAAAGGCTTCTTTTTCTTGGAAGTAGTTGTATTTATCCAAAATTTTGCAAACAACCAATCAAAGAAAATTATTTATTATCAGATCATTTAGAGAGTACAAATCAATGGTATGCGGTTGCAAAAATAGCTGGTTTAAAATTATGCGAAGCTTATAGAAGGCAATATAATTTTGATGCCATTTCATTAATGCCAACAAATTTATATGGTCCAGGTGATAATTATGATTTGAAAAATAGTCATGTTATGCCGGCTCTAATAAGAAAATTTTATGAAGCCAAGAAAAATAATTTAGATACAGTTACCTGTTGGGGTTCAGGCAAACCTTTGAGAGAATTTTTATATGTAGAAGATTTAGCAGAGGCTTGTTTATTTGCACTAAAACATTGGAATCCTAATAAGAATATTTGTGCTTTCGACAATGATGGATCACCATTAAATTGGATGAATATTGGATCTGGCGAAGAAATTTCTATCAGAAATTTAGCACAATTAATTTCTGATATTATTGATTTTCAAGGGGAAATAATCTGGGATAGTAAAATGCCAGATGGTACCCCTAGAAAAAAGTTAGACACAGAGTTAAGTAATAAATTAGGTTGGTTTCCTAAAACGAAAATAGAGGATGGAATAAAAAAAACTATTGATTTCTATATAAACGAAAAAAAATATTAAATTTAAAAAAATCAAAATACATATTATATGTTTTATGTTCCTTAGTTGTATTAAAATAAAAAAGTCTTTGATGTTTATGTGAAATTAAATTGAATGATTCATTCAAAGATTTTATTTTTCACAAAAAAAGATAAATGCTTCCTTAGCTCAGCTGGATAGAGCAACTGCCTTCTAAGCAGTGGGCCGCAGGTTCGAATCCTGCAGGAAGCGTTATTTAAATTAGCCCTTAAAAATTTGCATAGGAATAAACATTGTAAACTTTATAAATATCTAATATCTTGATAATTCAGTGAATAATTTCAGTAGCAAAATAAAATTGAGATCGCCTCAAGACTTTGGTCAATTATCTTTTAATTTTGGGACCTTTTTTCTCGCGTCAGCATTACCTATAAGCGGGATATTTTATCTTTTTGCAATAATAATTTCTTTTTTTAAAACTAAATATATATTTAAAAATATTTGGAATATTAGTATAGTTTTTATTTCTGGATTATTAATAGCAAATACATTCCTATTCAATATTCAGGATTTAAAAGATAATTTATCTGATTTTGATAAATCATTAACATGGATCAGTTTATTTAATTGGATTCCTCTTTTTTTAGTATTTATATACTTCCAAATTTATCTTAAAACGTCTTATCAAAGAAAACTATTTTCAAAATATCTTATAGCTGGCAATATTCCCGTTTTAGTAAGCTGTATACTCCAACATTTTTTTAAAATTTATGGACCATTAGAAACAATGGATGGATTAATAATCTTTTTCAATAAACCTCCAGTTGATGAAGGAGTAACTGGTTTATTTAGTAATCAGAACTATACAGGATTTTGGTTATCAGTATCTCTTCCACTCTTAATATCTTTATTTAATAAATTCAAAAAGAATAACTGGAAAAACTATACCCTCATAATATTATTGTTTTCAACTTCTTATTTTATCATTTTATCAACTTCAAAAAATGCATTAATAGGCTCTATGACTTCCCTTTTATTGATTTTTGGACTAAAAAAAATACTTTCTTTAATTGCTATAGTATTAATCTTTTATTTTATTCTTGAATTTCTACAATTTATTATTCCTAATTTTAAATTAGATTTAATAAATCATTTAAGGTTAAATTATGTAATGACAATTTTTTCAGAAGCGAATATTAAGAATTTTTTTGATTTCACAAGAATTAAGATTTGGAGTAAAACAATTAAATTAATAATTCAAAAACCATTATTTGGTTATGGAGCTGCAACTTTTCCTATTATATTTTTCGCGATTAGTAATTTAAAAATGCAACATGCTCATAATCTGCCTTTACAAATAGCTTATGAATATGGACTACCAATTGCAATAATATTATCTTTATTTATAGTTTGCCTTTTTTCAAAGACTTGGTTATTTATTTTTAAATTAAAAGATGAAAATCAAAATTATTTTTTAGATAAATGTTGGCTTGCTTCATGTTTAGCAGTAATTTTAAGTCAACTCAATGATATTACTTACTATGATGGAAAGATAAGTTTATTAATATGGATATTATTTACTGGATTAAAATCAATTTCAGATAATTTAAGTTTTAAGGTAAAAATGAGTAATCAAAAAGTAATTAATTAGTTTTATTAATTTGGAAATAAAAATATAATATTTGTTCCTAAATAGATTACGATTATAAATTGTAATACAAATAAATTCCCACTTGATGAGAATAAAAAATATATGTTGTATTGGGGCTGGTTATGTTGGTGGACCATCTATGGCAATAATTGCTAAGTATTGCCCAGACATACAAGTTAATGTCGTAGATATAAATCCTCAGAGAATAGCCCAATGGAACGATAAATTATTATCAAACTTACCAATATATGAACCAGGTCTCGATAAAATTATTCAAAAATGTAGGAATAAAAATCTTCATTTCTCAAATAATATAAAACAACAAATTGAAAATGCAGATATGATTTTCATATCTGTTAATACACCTACAAAATTAAAAGGCATTGGAGCTGGACAAGCGATCGACCTAAGATATGTAGAAGCCTCATCTAGAGAGATTTCTAAATATGCAAAAGGCCATACAATAGTTGTAGAAAAAAGTACATTGCCCGTTAAGACAGCACAAACAATAAAAGATATACTCGATGCTACTACTAAAAAAAATATTTCTGATAATAAAACTTTTTCAGTTCTTTCTAATCCTGAATTTTTAGCAGAGGGAACAGCAATCAAAGATTTAGAAAATCCAGATAGGGTTCTTATAGGAGGGGAGGATAGGATCGCAATAGATGCTTTAGTAGAAATATATTCTAAATGGATAGATAAAAATAAAGTAATGACAACAGATTTATGGAGTTCTGAGCTCTCAAAATTGATTGCAAACGCATTTCTTGCGCAAAGAATTAGTTCTATTAATACCATTTCAGCATTATGTGAAGCTACAGGTGCACAAATAAAGGATGTGGCTTTAGCAGTAGGCATGGATAAAAGGATAGGTAGATATTTCTTAAATAGTGGGCCTGGATTTGGTGGCAGTTGCTTCAAAAAAGATATATCAAATTTAGTTTATATTTCCAATCATTACGGCTTATTTGAAGTTGCAAACTATTGGCAAAAAGTATTAGATATAAATTCTTGGCAACAGGAAAGATTTGTAGAATTAATTGTAAAAAAAATGTTTGGTACAATATCATCAAAAACAATTGCTATATTGGGATTTTCTTTCAAAGCCAATACTAACGATACAAGAGAGTCTCCTGCTATCTATATTTCAAAGAAACTTATTGAAGAAGGCGCCTTTTTAAAAATTTATGATCCAAAGGTTACTAATCAACAAATTGAATTGGATTTACAAGTTGACAATCAAAAGAATTTAAATAAAAATTGGATATTTTGTGAATCTATTTACGATGTTTTTGAAAAGGCAGATGCAGCAGTATTTATTACTGAATGGCAAGAATTTGAACATCTTGATTGGTTAAAGATATCAAATATAATGATTAAACCTTCATGGATATTTGATACTAGATCAATAGTAAATATAGAAAAAGTAAAAGAAAGCAACTTAAATATTTGGCAAGTTGGTTATGGATATTAATATTTTAATAAAAATTTTGTGGAAATAATTATGGAAGAAACAATTTTAGTGACAGGAGGAGCAGGATTTATTGGATTTCATTTATGTAAAAGATTAGTTGAATCCAATATTAACGTTGTAGCCATAGATAATTTAAATAGTTATTACAGTCCCAGTTTAAAAAAAGCAAGAATAAATGAAATAAAAAAAATAAAAGGTTCTTTTAAATTTTGCTTAGGAGATATAGAAGATTTAGGATTTCTAAAAAAAATCTTCAAAAAATATAAACCTAATAAAGTAATAAATTTGGCGGCGCAAGCAGGTGTTAGATTTTCAATAAAAAATCCAGAATTATTTATTAAGTCAAATATCTTGGGATTCGGGAATTTATTAGAAATCTGCAAAAATAATGAAATAGAGCATCTTATCTATGCAAGTAGTAGCTCTGTATATGGAGGAAACCGCAATTTACCTTACAGCGAAAAAAACACTGTTGATCATCCTGTAAGTCTTTATGCTGCAAGCAAAAAATCAAACGAATTAATGGCTCATACTTATAGTCATTTATATAAACTGCCTTCTACTGGATTACGTTTCTTTACAGTTTATGGTCCTTGGGGTAGACCAGATATGTCATATTTTTTATTTACTAAGGCAATTATTGAAGGCAAAAGTATTGAAGTATTCAACTATGGAGATATGGAAAGAGACTTTACTTATATAGATGACATAATAGAAAGTATTATCAGATTAATAAATAAAATTCCTCAAACTAATCAAGATTTTGATTATAAAAATCCTGATAATTCCACAAGTTGGGCCCCTCATAGAATTTTTAATATTGGCAATTCTAATACTGTAAAATTGAATTATTTTATTGAAGTTATAGAAGAGGTAATTGGGAAAAAAGCTGAAAAGATTTTATTACCTATGCCTAAAGGTGATGTTAAAGCAACCCTTGCAGATACAACATTAATAGAGGAATGGATAGATTTTAAACCTAATACAAAATTAATTGATGGTTATAAAAAATTTTATTTATGGTATAAAAACTTCTATAGAATTAAATGATTATTATTAAAAAGATTTTTTCCATTCTGGAACCAATTTTTTTAAAACTTTGAGAGAATTACTTTGGTCATTTTTTCGTAAATAATTTTCAAGTTCCTTTATTAGAGGAAGAATTTCTAAATAAGGGATAAACGTTTCTTCTGCTTTATATATAAGAGGATGAATAGTAGGTTTAGATTTATTATCTATTAAAAGTTCTTCATATAGTTTTTCGCCAGATTTTAAACCCGTAAAGATTATTTCAATATCACCATCTTTATTTTTTTTATCTTTTATTGTTAATCCGCTTAATTTAATCATTTTTTTGGCCAAATCTAAAATCTCGACTGGTTCTCCCATATCTAATAAAAAGACTTCCCCACCTTTTGAAAGAGAGGAAGATTGTATTACTAATTGAGCTGCCTCTTGAATTGTCATAAAATATCTTATTACTTTTGGATGAGTAATAGTCAATGGCTTCCCATTTTTGATTTGATTTCTAAAAAGCGGTATAACGGATCCCGATGAATTTAAAACATTCCCAAATCTAACTATTGAAAAATTGGTATCTTCAAAATAAGAATTATATGCTTGAAATAAAAGTTCAGAAACTCGTTTTGAAGCTCCCATTATATTTGTTGGTCTTACAGCTTTATCTGTAGAAATTAAAATAACTTTATCAATTTTATGTAAAGTTGCTAAATGACATAAAACATATGAAGAAAGAATATTATTAAGTAATCCCTGAATAGGATTCTTTTCTACTAAATTAACGTGCTTGTAGGCTGATGAATGAAAGATTAATTCAACCTTATCTTCCTTAATTAATCTATCCATAAACATTTTGTCACAACAATTACCTAAAACAAATTTAATTTTATTTGATTTGCTATTGAATTTTTCTAAGTTATTTATAAGTTCATAAAGATTTTTTTCATTACTATCAATAAGTATTAGTTTTTTAGGATTTAATTTGCAAAGTTGCAAACCTATTTCACTGCCAATAGATCCTCCAGCGCCAGTTATCAACACTATAGAATTTTGAATACTATTTATTAATAATTCAGGAATTGGATTAACAATATCTCTTTGCAGCAGATCTTCAATATTTATTCTTCTCAAATTTCCAATTTTTGATTTTCCCTCAGTTATTTCATCAATTGAAGGAACTTCTAATATTGAAAAACCATAATCTTGTATCTTATAAATAATCTGCTTTCTTCTTTGTAAGTTAAGAGATGGTATTGCTAACAAAACATTATCAATTTTATAGTTTATATTTTTTAAAAATTCAGGAGACTTGATCTTTATTCCACTTATATTTCTTTTCCAAAGTTTCTTATTATCATCAACAATAAAGAGTATTTTAAAGGCACCAGTGGTTCTTAAAGAACTTATTAATTGAGCACCGGCTGAACCTGCTCCATAAATAACCACTTTTTGAATTTTTTTATTGGAATTAGAAAATAATCTTAAAAAATCTCTCAATATTATTTTTATAAAACTATTTATTCCAATAATAAGAATATAAACAATAACCCATATACTTCTTGGAGGCATATTTGCTCCAGATAAATATCCAATAGTAAGAGTACCTAATACTATATAAATATTACTTAATGCAGATTTATATATAAATGAACTTCCTGTATATGTAATTAGGCCTCTGTAAAATCCTGTTAATATATAAATCGGTATGGCTAACGAACACATTACGGGAATAATCCAAACAGAATTAAGAAAATATTCACTTAATGGATTAGAAATTCGTAAGAAAAAAGAGAACCAAATACTAAATATGAGTACATTTAAATCAATAAAAATGAGTATTGATTTCCTTTCTAAAAAACTTAATTTTGAGATTTTACTATTAAGCATTAAGATTTTAAAGAATCAAAGAATACTCTTATTTAATTAATTTAATATAAAAACTACTAAAAAAGCTACTTTATATGAAAAAAGATGATAATTTAGAACCCTTATTAATACATCCATCATCAATTATTGATTTAGGTGCAAAAATTGGTAATAATACAAAAATATGGCACTGGACTCATATTTGTAGTGGTGCAGAAATTGGAAATAATTGTTCAATTGGTCAAAATGTTTATATAGGAAATAAAGTAAGGGTTGGCAATAATACAAAAATTCAAAATAATGTATCTATTTTTGATAATGTCTATCTTGAAAAAAATGTTTTTTGTGGGCCAAGCATGGTTTTTACGAACGTTTACAACCCAAGATCAGAGATTTCAAGAAAAGATGAATACAAAAAAACAGTTGTTTGCGAGGGTGCTACGCTGGGGGCTAATTGCACAATAATTTGTGGAATAAAAATTGGTAAATATGCATTTATTGGAGCGGGAGCGGTCGTTAACAAGAATGTCTTGGATTTTGCTCTTATGGTGGGAGTTCCTGCGAAGCAAATTGGTTGGATGAGTGCTTTTGGAGAAAGAATAGAATTACCTTTGAATGGTAATGGTGAATGGAAATGTCCAAAAACAGCTTCACTTTATAGGCTAAAAGGCGATAAAATAAT
>CEUU01016829.1_pt1 | contig 14957 bp, 16 predicted proteins | sample 531321 | NCBI WGS metagenome assembly CEUU01 (sample SAMEA2622658, study PRJEB7988) | marine metagenome | isolation source: saline water (ENVO:00002010), including
AAAAGTCACTGCTCACGTTCGGTCACGTGGCGGACGCTGTATCCCTTGTTGTCATCGGACTAATTCTGATAGCGACCTTCAATGGCCTGTTCCGAATTTTGCGTTCGCAAAATAGGAGGACAATACTTCCTTCTACAAGGAGGAACGTTCCAGAGGAGATTCTTGCAGGATCTACATCAAGAAGGAGGAGGGGAAGGGGGAGAGACCGATCTGGAACTCCAACCGTATCAGGTTCACTAGGCGAGGGCGCGGAGGCAATTGGTGCCGGAGTGCAGGAAGCAGAGATATCAGAAAAGGGCGCTACTGCACTAGAGAAGAGGCTCGAGAGGGAGGGAGCAAAGAGGGGCTCTGTCCAAATCAGTCTGATGTGGGACAATTGGAATGACCTCGACCTACATGTAATCACTCCATCTGGAGAGCACATCTATCACGATAATAGGACTTCAAATTGCGGTGGAGAGCTAGATGTAGACATGAACTTCAAGCCTACTTCGAAATCCCCAGTTGAGAATATTGTCTGGACGAAAACTCCTCCTCCAGGAGTCTATAGAGTTGGAGTCAGGCATTACAAAATCCATACAAAGGGGTTGTTCTCATGGGTACCTCTTCTAAGAAGGGTGCACAAAAAGAATGAGACGGGTTTCACGGTCAGCCTTACAATTGGGGAGAGCAAACGGTTCTATGAGGGGTCCCTTGTCAAGAGTAATGACCTGCAATTCGTCGCTAAGTTCGCCATAGCTGGTCCAGATGGAGAAGTGCCTCAGCCTACGGTGAGTGATGAGGAATTGACTGAGGAAGTAAAGGAGGATTTCACCGAGGCTAGAGATGTGGATGAACTTAGGAGAAGGGTGGGGACGGTTCAAGACGGTGCATCAGTGATTCTCAACTGGGAAGGTAGTTCTGACTTGGGGCTCTCAATAGTTGATTCTAATGGGGAGGAGTTGTCTTTCTTCAATCCGGAGGGCTTGGGAGGAGGGAAATTCGACATGGAGGGTTACGACCCTGAGTCCGGTTCCAGAGAGATAAGATGGGGTTCCTCCCCTCCTTCTGGGACTTATTCGGTGGTTGTAAGGCACTTTGAAACAGAAGGCGAAGAAGGTGATGTTCAGTTCGAGGTTAATGTGAACAACGGCGGGGATAAGCAACAGTTCTCTGGATCTATTCAATCAGATGGCTCGACTGTAGAGGTCGGAAGTTTCGAAATCTAGCTGTCCCAAAGTCCTTGGATCTGGAGAATTGATTTCATCCACTGTAGTTTCTGGAGCTTGGAGGACTCCTCGGTGTCTCCTGACCATCGGCCAACAATATCCGATCTGGTGCCTAGCAGCTTGATGTTTTCTTTTCGCGTCCCTAGTGCGGTCAAGAAGCATGCTGCGCGGTCACCATCAGTAAACCCACCAGGATTGTACATCCCCCCGATTGGATTCTGCGTTTGGTGAGTTAGGACGAGCTCAGGAGGGTTTGTCTGTTCCTCAGCCAATTCTAGTAGGGCGTCCCAGTCTTCTCTATTGTCTCCATGGGCGTGTAATACGAACGGTATCGATCTCCTAACTGCTTGATAGGTCCCTTCTCCACCGTCGGCATCGCTAACCATGCACACAACGCGGGACCATGCCTTCTCAGAAAGTGAGGCGGGCATCTCTGAAATAGCTCCAACCGCTCCATCTGCAGCTACAATGAGCGTTGGACCGTCCAGAATAGAGGCTATCTCATCTGGCTCTACTGCTGCTCCGAGGATTGCTACCCGCGCTTCCCTAATCACGATTCTTCGGAATATCTTCGATAGAGTTGCATCTCTATTGTGCCTGGCCCAGATCCCCACGGTTGAGTCTTCGACCTTTCGAAGCATTGAAACTGCGCTATCTTTGTCGTCCTCCTCGGTCCAACCGAAGTATTCTCTGACTTCATCCTGAATACCAATCAGCGTTGGGGAAGAAGGCGTCAAGTCAGATGGAGTTTCTTGTTTCGTCATGCTCTCCACTGGAAGGGCTCGGTAAGTATTGAAGAACCCTCGCGGGACTCTTAGGTACGTGCCGATGCCAATCAGGGCTCCTAAAATCGATGATGAGGGTTTACTCGCTCGGTATCCCTTTCTTCCACAGGGAAGAACATTCATTCGTGAGATTTTAGAAGATAACGGAATAACTGTTGAGGATCTAATTGAAGCCCCTTGGCTGGAGGATGTGAGAGTTAGGGGAAGGTTAAGGCTGGTGGATTCAGTGCTACAACAGGAGGATGCAGGTTCCTCTTCCACAATTGACCTTTCAACAGACGTTGGGAGGATGACGGAGGTACTGTCCTTCCTTCATGCAATGCTAGTTGTCTGTGCATCATTCGATGAGAGGTTGCTTTCCAGATGGATTGAGGGTGAGTCTAGCAGGGCGGATAAGTTACTGGGAATGGACTCAAAGAACTTCAATTTGCTTTCCTCTTCTTTTCTCTCCGATATTATCGTGGAAACTAACTCTGAGGGGGCTGAGGTCTACTGGATTCCAATGGTAGACTTCATCGAGCTCAGCCCAAAAATTTCCGGAAAATACTGGAGGTTGGTCAATAGACCTTTGAGAGATGGTTGGGTTTGTCTTGATTCTGGGGCTGGAGAGACGGGCAGAGAGAGGGCTTCCCGTTTGATTAAGGAGAGAGTCAGAGAGAGTCTAAAGGTTAGTTGTGAAGAAAGGATTTCCAGAATGGACGATGAGTTTGCAGCTAAGTTCGCAGACCCTGTGGAGAGGATTACTGGACTGCTTTCTGAGAGAGTCAAGGAGGAGATGCCCATGACGGCAGCAATAAGGGATGACTGGCCTCCGTGCTTTGAATCGGCTGTCTCTGAGTTAAACCAGGGGGTGAATGTAAATCATGTTGGAAGGTTCTTCCTTGCCGCTTTCTCCAAATCGATAGGCCTCCAGCAGGAGCAGACCTGCAACTTTTTTTCTAACGCTCCAGACTATGATCCCGACACTACATCATACCAAGTGGGTCAGATTTACGAAAGAGAGTATACCCCCTCAGGATGCTCTTCTCTCAAAACGAATGCAAGGTGCCCTGTGCAAATCGGGGAGGATCCCCTATGTGACCAAGAATGGTTGACCCATCCACTGAAGTATATCAGAGCGAAACAGAGGAGGAGGTATGGGTCAAGCAAAGCTGAATCTGGCGGAGATGCTGGTGACTCGGGTAACGATTCGGCCAATTCCTCATAAGTAGGTGCTTACCAACTCTCTCCAAGGGGGGCGTGGGCATAGTACGAACACTGGTTCTCACAATTGACAGAGACAATGATTTGGGAGTAAAATCGGGAATTAGGGGGCCAGTCGTTGGCAGGAAATCCTGCCTGACAGCGGCTCTCAGATTGGGTATCGCGGACCCAGAGGAGTCCGATACTAACGCGATTCTTGGTGCACTGCACCATCATGATAGGCTGGCAGAAGGAGCCGGGGCTAGCGATGAGGTTCAGATCGCTATTCTTACAGGTGATGTTAGGGTAGGCCCTAGGAGCGATAGGGCGATAGCTAGCCAGTTGGACGAGGTGATACAGGATTTCCAACCAGATGCAGCGCTCCTTGTCACGGATGGCGCTGATGACGAAGCTTCTCTGCCCATTGTTACCTCGAGGGTAAGAGTAGACACCGTGGAGAAGGTTATAGTCAGGCAGTCGAAAGGAATCGAGGGCACCTACTACTACATCGTGAAGGCCATAGAGGACCCCAGATTTAGGTCTAGACTTCTGGTTCCACTCGCAGTTTTCCTGATCATAATTGGTCTAGGCCTAATCCTACCAAACGGAATAGCTCTCATCGGCTCTCTACCACTCCTGATAGGATTGTGGGTCTTGGGTAAAGGGCTGGGTCTTGAAGCACAAATGGAGAGGGTAGCAATGGAGATGAGAGACAGCGCTACTGGGGGGCTTTTCTCGTCGTTATTTTGGGGGATGTCAATTGTGAGCTTGTTCCTAGCAATTGCTACTGTTTGGGCGGGATGGGACGATCCAGTTCCAGATGGGAATTCTCAGTTCGAGCACTTGTTAGGGCTTGTTGATGAGGTTCTACAATGGATTGTGGGTTCCGTATTCTCGTTCTTACTTGCTCTGGGAGTTCTGAGGTGGAAGGAGGGTTCCTTCACAGGAAGGAGCGTTCTACTAATCGGTCTTGGGGTAGTTTTCTACACCTTCGTAGCGGCAACAATCGACGTGGCACTCGTGATTTCATCAGGGCAGGAATATAGTCCCACGTTCAATCAACTAGGGGACGATTGGGGGCTACCAATCATGTCCATGGTAATGTACTACCTCCTGAGAACCATAGTCCAATCATTCTCCGAGGACGATGACTTAGTCCAAGGAAGTCGTTTCTGGGGAGTATGATGGGGAGGGTTGCTGTATCCATACTTTGGACTGGTTCGAAGGAAAGAGGTGAGGCGCTACTGGCAGCGATAAGCCCCGACGATCCGGATGATTTCACGGTTGAGTTATTGGATTTCAGTGACTATGTAGAGTTGAGAGTAGGGGTTACCACGGACGGGCTAGGTCAATCGAGATCATCGGTAGATGACATTCTTGCCTGCTTGTCAGCAGCTGAGTCCGGGCTTGACTCACTAGATTGACCCTATCGAGTATTAGTACTATTCAAGGGGGGGCTTACAGTGCATGATGCGTGGAAGGACTGCCGCATGACCGATCCCACTTGCTATGCTATGCAAAGGAAGTTCCTCATCCGACAAAGCTGTTTCAGGATTCGATAAGGAGATGGTTGACTGCTCACCTGTCAGATGACTCTGCAATGGATCGAAACACGGGGGATATTGTTGAGGCAGTAGTGGTATCGAAAGGTGCAGGAGTGTTCTGTGGCAGGGTTCCAGTGGACTTGCTTTTCGCTGAGTGGTTTCCCTCCTGTAATTTAACTTGGAATGTCGAAGAAGGAGGAGATATCACAGTAGGTAGCCAGATTTTGTCAATCTCCGGGCCATCGGATAGTGTCTTGAGTTGCGAGAGGGTTGTGCTGAACATTCTTGGTAGGCTATCAGGCATTGCCACGAGAACCTCCGAATGGGTAAGCAAGTCAGAGGGTGTTTCCATCGCATGCACCAGAAAAACTGCATGGGGGCTGATGGACAAATGGGCCGTACATGTAGGAGGGGGACTAACGCATCGGCTCAGTAGGACGGATGCATTGATGATCAAGGAGAATGACTTGAGTGTAATCGGCTCTAAAGGTGATGTTGAATCAGCAATTTCATCCGCAATTTCTTCCATTGATTTTGAGAAAGGTGCCGGATTTGTCGTAATCGAGGTTCAGGACTCTTCGCAGGCGATTTCAGCAGCCGAGTCCTGGTCAGAGAATCAGAAAATCAGAGGAAGGGAGGAAAGGATAGTGATACTGCTAGACAATATGGGACCAGGTGAGTGTAGGTCTGCAGAAATTCTACTAAGAGAGTCTGGGTTAAGGGAATGGTGCATTCTCGAGGGATCAGGAGGAGTAACGTTGGATGGTTTGCATACCTGGATTGAGAGTTCCATGGTAGATGTGATTTCTTCAAGCTCAGTTAACATGGGAGTCCCCTCACTTGATCTCTCAATGCTAGTTGGAGGGAGTTGATGACCAGGATTCCCGATAGCCACCCCAGGAAGAAATCCCTAGAGTCGAGGCAGAAGATAGTGGATGGCAGCTCCAAGGGTCTGCTTGCGGACTCGGCAATGATTGCTCATGGCAGAGGAGAGGCTTTCGACTATCTGCTCGGAGAGAGGACCACGGATTCAGCCAGAGAGGCCATTCGTGAGAGTGCGGCCCGCCTCAGGAATGCCCGAAGACCGGTCATCTCAGTTAACGGAAACACGACGGTCCTAGCAGGCGACGGAGCGATTAGGTTGGCTGCAGTCCTTAGTTGTCCTATTGAGGTGAACCTCTATTATAGAACCCCGAGCAGAGTCATGGGGCTGATCACGCTTTTGGAAGAATGCAGGTTTGAAGTGTCCCAAGAGGATGCACCTGACGGGTTCTATGGGGACTGGAAGGAAACAGTCGAGGGAGTATCGCTCCTAGGGGAATCTCCTAATTTCAAGATAGAAGGTTTGGAGGGCCCACGCTCAAACTGCACTGTAGAAGGAATAGGCGGAGCTGATACCATCCTTGTCCCTCTTGAGGACGGAGACAGGTGCGAGGCACTGATTAGTCTTGGCAAGGAAGTCCTAGTGGTCGATCTGAACCCTCTTTCAAGAAGTGCTAAGATGGCTTCGGTAACGATAGTAGACGAGGTTTCCAGAGCGTTCGAGGGTATTCTGTCCTGTCTAATCGATGACTCCGATTACAAACAGACAGAATGGGACAATCGAAAATCTTTGAACAGGTCCCTGAAGGAAATCAACAATCATTTCTCAGAATAGGCCTCATGTCCTGTTCAGCTACCCAACTCTGTGAGAATCGCTGCACATCTGGACGCTATGGCCTCACCGACCTCCGTGGTTGAGGCCTTGCCTCCCAAGTCGTAAGTGACGGAGCCTCCCGAGGACATGTGTTCTGAAATGGCTCTCTCAATAACGTCCCCGCACAACATCGCTTCTTGATCGTCATTCCTCAAACCAAGTGAGTCGAACATCAATTGGACAGAAGATATTGCTGCAATGGGATTCACTTTGTTCTGCCCTGCGTATTTCGGGCTGGACCCGTGAACTGGCTCGAATAACATGTGTTCATCTCCTATGTTGGCGCTAGCAGCCATACCCATCCCCCCCTGCAATACTGAGGCTAGATCTGTGGCTATATCTCCAAACATGTTCGGAAGAACGACCACATCGAGATCCTCTGGGCTTCTGACTAGCCACATAGTGAATGCATCAATGAACGCCTCGTTGGTTACGATGCCTTGGTATTCAGATGAGACCTCCCTGAAAACATCCCTGAATAGTCTGCATCCCTTAGTGACGTTGCTCTTGTCGACACATGTTACCTTCTGAATGCTACCAAGTCTGGATTCACGTCTCTTGGCTAGTTCAAATGAGAAACGGATAACTCTCTCGCTACCCTTCCGTGATATCGGCCTAACGTCCCATCCCACTTCTCCTTCCAGACCCGGGAATCCGTCGATAACAAGTGGCTCATCCCTATCCTCTCCTCTGGCTGCCATTCCAGACCTCCTTAGCAGGGCATGGTACAGGCCCTCGGTATTTTCTCTCACCATTACGATGTCTACGAGTTCGTTGTCCCAAACATCGATGAAGCTTCCATGCACCTTGTGCTTGACGCCCTTGTGGAGTTTGACCGGTCTAACGTTAGCATACAAATCTAATGCTGACCTCAGTCCCAGAAGTGCCTGCCCTCCGGCGATATCACCATTTGGGAGATTGGCTCCCGGCCAGCCAACTGCACCGACCACAATGGCATCAGATTCGTCCCTGCAGTATTCGAAAGAGCCAGCCGGCCACTCCTCACCAGTATCCAGATAGTGCTGGCCACCACAAGGAATCTCGGTGGTTTCCAATGAAATTGCTCCTGAATCATGGAAGGTTGAGAGTATCCGCTTAACTTCTTTCATAACCTCTCGGCCAGTCCCATCCCCAGGTAAAAGTGCCAATCTGTACGGCGCCATTGACCGGGGCACAACCCTTTCATTCATCAATCCAACCCTGCCGACAGGTTTCCTCGCCGAGCAGATAATTGATAGACGGTCAAGTTGACAACAGGCCCATGGGAACCAACTCAGAAGAGGATAAGAGCGGACCGAAAATCGACATCAGAACACTACCGGAATCCGTATCCCTTCTCTGGGAGTCAATGCTACGCAAAAATCCAAACTGGGACTTATCTAAGTGGCTAGACGAAAGGGCCATTGAAGAGTTGGAACTACTGGAGTCGCATCTCGGCAGGGAGAAACTCAGGTACGAACAGAGACTTCATAGAATAGAGAATCTTTCCAAACAGATTAACAGGAGAAGAGAGAGCTCTGGGACATCTCCATTGCCCGATCCAAACCAGCGGAATCTGTTCGACGTATACGGTTCTTCGGAGGAGGCCCTCAATGCAGAAGGAAAGGAGATCGATGGAATTCCGCTGGTTGACCTCGGATCGCTCTCGACTGATGATGACCTCTTGCTGGCTTACATTAGTCAAAGGATTCTGATTGTAATCGAGGAGGCAAATGAGAAGGGAGAGGGTTTGCATTTTGATAATATAATGCGGCTACTGGAGTCTCCTGGGATAACTGCAGAGGACATTGACGAGTCGATATCTTGGCTTCTTCAGAAGAACGATATTATTGAGATAGAAAGAGACGTTTTTGTCATCAGCTCATGACAATCGTGCCCTTAATCAATACAACCATTCAAACACGAAGAGCGAATGGGATGTACAACCATGACAAGCGAAACTTCTGGGTGGTACGCGAGACTGGATCATGAGTGTCCAGAAAGGACCCAGCAAATCGGAATTTGGCTCGATTCTTGGCTTGAGGCAACTAAGAAAGGACTCCCGATAGCAGCTACTCTCCCGAACAATTGGCCAACTCTTCCTGCAGGTCTACTCAGTAATCCAGGAACGGTTCTGGATCATCTAATCGCTAGGTTTGATGCCCAGAGCGATGGGCGGTCCCCGAGGGGAGTTTATGCACCTCCGGCACGGTTTGTGGATGCAATACTGTACGATGAATTACGCCATGGGAGCAGTAAGAAGAAGGAGCCCCCCGCCACGCTCTCTTTGGCTGCCCTTCCACCTAGTTTCAGGGGTTTTGCAAAGCAGATTAACGAAAATATCGACGATAGCGGGGACTCCGAAAGCGATAGTCCGGAAATGGATAACAGAACAATTTCGGGGATTCCGATTCCGTTTGCAGACCCTTGTGTGGGTGGCGGTCTCTTAGTCGAGAGAATATTGAGGATACACGCTGAAAGAATTTCAGGAAATACACTGAATGAGAGGAGAGAGGACACTCTTCGACTCTTAGAGGGACTACAGTTGGTTGACAGTTCCGAGGTGGCGGTGACCTCGGCTAGAAAGAGAATCGTGATTGTCCTTGCCAGGCTAGGGCTTGTAGACCTAGATGGAGAGGGGGACGAAGGAAAGATTGGTCTCAGTGAGGCAGAGATGATCATCGAGAGTAACGTGCGTTGTGTTGATCCTCTACTCGGCGAGTGGCCCTGGAACGAGGGCCCCATGCTTCTCGTTTCACGCCCTCCGTGGCTCAGAATCAAGGATAGGTTTCGAGGACATCCAGATGGGAGTGCTCTGAGAAAGAGGCTGTCATGTCAGCTAAGGGAGTTCCAGGAATCAGATGGAAAAACCAGATTTTCAGCAATCAAAGGGAATGTGAACTTATACAGACTTTACATCGAGAGATCAATGCAATTGTGTCAGAAAGGAGGAAGAGCAAGACTAGTAGTACCCAGTTCGGTTCTGAGGGAGAAAAGCAGCCTACCGCTCAGGAAACTGCTTGTTGAGTCGAACCAATGGGATTCAGTTTGGTCATTTCCAGAAGACCATAAGCTTCTCTTCGGTGGTTCCCAAGGAGTATCTGTAATCGGAGTTACCGTTGGAGAAGAAACCGATGTTCTAACCAGCTTCGGACCTCTACAGATTGATGACCTCTCGTCGGGCAAGGGACTTGTGTCCGATGCTCCATTCTTTGAGTTGGAAAGAGGACCATGGTCCTCTTGGACAGATGCATCATGGGCCGTTCCAAAGATGCCCAGGTCGCCGATTGACAGGACTAGGACCTTGTCAGCAATAGGGAAACTGGCAGATAAGCCTCGTCTGGTCGAAGACGGAACTGGCTTGAATCCGAGTACTAAAGTCATTAAAGTCAGAGTAGGGGAAGTTGAGAGGTCTTCTTGGGAGGATGAAATATGCGAGTGGAGAGAGGGTCTTCTTCCATTCGTGAGGGGATCTCATATCCATTTCGAAAATGGTAAAGGGGTAATTAGACACCCTGCTTTCGATACCAATAATGTAGGTGATTTAGAGGCTAATAGTTCTGGATGGTCAGGACCCAAGAATATGGCCGTCCAGTCTAGAATCGCGTGTCAGGCGGTGGTGAATCCTAACTCTGAGAGGAGATTGGTCTGGGCGGTTATTCCAGAGGGCTGCGTTATCGGGAACTCGGTAAGCTTCCTCGATCTCCCCCCCGTTGTTACAGAGCGGCTAAAGGATAGGTTCGGAACCATTGAAGAGGGTTTGAGAGTCCTCGCTAGCCAGCTGAATTCAGAAGACCTGGATCTGTGGTCCAAAGCATGGGCGGCAAATAATAATGTGAATAACTATGAAATCGAGACTCTACCGTTCGAAATAGAGGGTGGAGAATTTGGATTGCCGGCATAGCCAAATAACGACACTGAGATAATTTGCGGATTTAGGATTTCGGTTTCCTAGTTCCGGAAAATCACCCATATCGAGAATGGATTAATATTCAGGGTTTGCATACGGAGAACGTTCCGGACTTGGAATGCATTTAGGAGAGTAGCATGGGAATCAATCCAAAGATTGGCATTACTGGTCTCCCACGCTCGGGAAAGTCGGCTGTACTTCAGAAAGTTGTAGACATGATTTCCGAAGAAGGTAGTGGGTTCAGGAGGACCAAGGGTCCTAGTCCCCCCGAGCACATTATTGGGGGCATGAGGTGCGAGCCAGTAATTGAGAACGGAGAAAGGGTCGGATATGCCTGCGTGAACATACTTACCGGTGAGAAGGGAGTGATGGCGCATAGAGAAATAGACTCTAGGAATCGCATACTTGGCTTCGGCATAGACCCAAGTGAGATCGATAGGGTTGGAGTCCCCGCGATAATTGACAGTATAGGAAACTGTGAGATTTTAGTGATAGACGAGGTTGGGAAGTTCACTGTCGAAAGCGAGGGTTTTGTCAACTCGGTTAGGTTGGCATTGCAACATGACCTACCTACTCTGCTGACTCTTCACAAGAAAAGTCGGCACCCCCTATTGCAGGATATCAGGAGGAGAGACGACGCGCGTATACTGGAGGTTACCCCAGTAAACAGAGCCCTACTTCCATACAAGATTCATAAGTTAATCCAAGAGTTATGATACTAACTTAGGTCAAGTTGATTCGAAGTGTCGAATTCGTAAAGTCATGGAGTCTCCGGCTTCGAGGATGAGCAGGCTCCTGTCGGGATTCATTCTCTGTCTATTGGCGGTGACATCTATTGCAGTAGTAGATGGTAGATTCACTGATTTTTCAGAGTTCGGAGTATTCTCGATAGTCTGTGCAATCTCTGTCTTAGCCTCGATTCTACTTGTCTCATTAGCAGTGGGTAGGGGAAAGGAACACGGGAGATGGCCTACAGACTCGATGATCAGTAGAGAAGCCGAAGGCGAAATGATATCTAGGTTAGAGAGAGAGAGGGACGAGGCCAGCATGCAGGGTCTCAGTACGAAATGGGCCAGGATGGAGATGGAGCATCTGGAGTCAAAACACGGCGAGGAGTAGAGAGCGAAAACTTGACCCTATGTCCACTGCTCGCGTTGATTGGTAGTTACTATGGGAGACGTTCCTGAAGAGCTGAAATACACCGAGGAGCATGAATGGGTTAAAGTTGAAGGAGATGAAGTGAGTATAGGAATAACTGACTTTGCCCAGAATGCCTTGACTGAGGTAGTCTGGGTCGAACTCCCCGAAACCGACATCGAGGTGAGTGCGATGGAGTCTTTTGCGAGTGTCGAATCTGTGAAGTCAGTTAGCGAGATTTATGCCCCTGTCGCCGGTACCATAACTGAAGTGAACCATTCTCTAGAAGATTCGCCAGAGCAGATAAACGAGGACCCATATGGCTCAGGGTGGATTTGTAAAATCAAAGTAGGTCCTGATTTAGATATGACTGGGCTTCTAGATGCGGGCAGTTACTCCAAACTTATCGGAGAGTGACCATGGGGTCTACTCGGCCGGTTCACATCTACGTTGACGGTTCATGCGGAGAGAATCGCAATGTTACATCAGATACCAAGGCTGGATGGGGGTTCTGCGTAATCTCAGAGGATAACGGGTCTGGAAACGGTAAGGGGACTCTTTTGACGGAATCATTCGGAAATGTCGTCACAGATCCAGAGGACGGGGGTTTTTTGGGCGCCGAAGTGGGCTCCAACAATACCGCCGAGCTATCGGCGATCGCCCATGCTCTGAGGTGGGTTATTCGGGAGAAGGAGGTAGAGGCAGCAATAGTAAGGAGTGATTCGACTTATGCGTTGAACATAGCCTCGGGGACTTGGAGGGCGAAGGCAAATCAAGAATTAGCAAGGAGAGTAAGTTCTCTATGGAGGGAAGTATCTGACTTGATTATTCTGAGAGGTGAGCATGTGTCTGCTCACACCGGTCATAGGTGGAATGAGCGAGCTGATCATCTAGCATTCAGGGCTATGAAAGGAGACTCCCCGCTACCTCTGCAGTTCTGGAAACCCGGGAAGAGATAGTTCACTCCTCCTTCAGAGGGCCGATGACGAGATACACGTATACTGCCTGGAGGCCCAGGAGGAGTCCAACTAGAAGCAAGACGAGCCCGGTCGGCTCAGGAAGGTGAGGTTGCATTGGATTTCCGGCTATCCATGAAATTGTTAGAAATCCTATGGAAGCATATAGAACTAGTCTGGCGGACTCCTCTGGTTTCTCCCAAAGATCAATCCAAGGGACTAGTCCCTTTCTATTGAATGTTCGACGATACCAAGCCACATAGGCTAAGCATGCCCCCACAAGACCGATTAACCCTCTGGAAAAACTTGAGTCATCCCAAGGTCCGCCTGGTGCGACGCCGATCACTAGGGCATCGAGAATCAACAGCCCGGCTGCGACTGCATGCGGTTTCCACTGCGGCTCGCTTTGGCTTACCATGTAATGAGCAGGTCGAGCCGCAGTAATGATGTATTGCTCTCATCTGCGAAGCCTGATAAGACATGGAAGACGTTGCGTTCTCCGATATCATCGAAGCCGCCAAAGCGCTTGAAGGAGTCATCCTGAGGACTCCAGTTGTAAATTCCGCGAAAATAGACGAAGTCGCTGGAAGGAAGGTTTTCATGAAGTGTGAGAATGCCCAACACGTCAAGGCTTTCAAATTCAGAGGGGCTTCGAATGCAGTAAGAGTTCTCGGGGACGACGCTGAAGCCGGCCTTTGCACCCACAGCAGCGGGAACCATGGACAGGCAGTCGCTTTGGCTGCAAAGCAGAGGGGGGTTCCTGCTTACATCGTGATGCCTAATAACGCTCCAAAGGTTAAGATCAACGGCGTCATTAGCCATGGTGCAGAGGTGATCCTCTGCGAGCCGAACCTGGATGCGAGAATTTCTACTGCGAATTCGGTTCTTGAAAGGACCGGTGCAACTTTCATCCATCCTTTTGACAACCTCAGCGTCATAGCCGGACAGGGAACTGTAGCGAAGGAGATGATTGAGGATTGTGAGACCCTCGACGCCATCTTGTCCCCTATAGGCGGAGGTGGCCTGATGTCTGGGACATGCATTTCCACTAGAGCTCTACTTCCGGAAGCCCGTATTTTCGGAGCAGAGCCAGAAGGGGCTGACGATGCTGCTAGGTCTTTGGAGACCGGGGAGTATGTGCCCCAGACAGGTCCCGATACTATCTGTGACGGTCTGTTGACCAGCATGGGTGAGAAGACGTGGCCAATAATCAAGAGTCACGTTGAAGAAATTGTCACAGTCAATGACAATGCTGTACTAGACGCAATGTCTCTGATTCACGAAGAGTTCGGGATGGTCGTGGAACCTAGTGGAGCCATATCTCTGGCAGCAGTACTGAAGGATGAGTTCAGAGAAAAGCAAGGAATCGGATCTATTGGAATTATTCTTTGTGGTGGAAACGTAGACCCTGAGAATCTACCATTCTCCCCATAGAAAATGTACTAACAGGTTATATTCTGATGGTAAGCCTGTGATTTATGGCCCTAGTCTTTGCTAGAATAAAATCGACGCCCGGAGAAGCGCTGCTTCTTCTGACTGCCCTGGTAACACTGGTTTACTCGTTGAACTTCATGTTCTTCTCGACGTGTTACACTACTGCAGGAGAAGATTGCTTCACCTTGCTTGACAATGGTGCTCCCTTCAGCGATCCAGCGTACGGTGCTGGCGCACCAGAGTTCGCATTCAACGGCATCCTAATGTTCGGGATTTTCATGTCGACCATGCTGATTCTCAATGAGGGTGCGCGTGGCATGTGGAAGGTGATGCTCCCCGTTCTCGCTGGACTAGTCGTAGCTAGCGCGGTGATCTGGATGTTCTGGAACGATGCTAGCGAGTCTAGCGAGGCCCCCAAATTCCTCACTCCCATCGTGGCCTTGGCTTATGCCGGCGCGTACATGATGCTCCGTTCGGAGGACGAGGTTGACGAGGGCTTGGACTCGCTCTCGTTCGGTATCGGCATAAAGGACCCAGTGGCTCTGATGGGACTGGTCGTAGTCATCGCCACGGGGATCTTCTACGTGTTCAGGCAGATAGCTGACCCGGAATCCGTAATTGACGCTGCCACTACGGAAAATCCCGCATTGGCTGGGATGTACTACAGAGATGGATTATTACCCCCCTCGAAAGTTACTGTGGCCTTCACTGGGGCTCTTCTACTGACTTACGTATTGTGGGCAGTCGTTCTCCTGACCCAAGGGGCTAGAGGGATGTGGGCAGTAGCGCACCCTGCACTCTTCGCTTTCCTTACCGTGACGATAGCCAACTACTTCGGTTTCGTCTTTGGTCCAACTAGAGTGTTCTCAGAGCAGAATGAGATGGATGCGATTTCGGGACCGGCGACCATGCTCATTTTCCTCCTGGTCTACCTAAGGCTCAGAGACGAGGGCATCGAGGATGGTATGACCTTCCAGGGTGAGCCGCTGGATTCGGGGGGCTTCGATCGTTTCTTCGTGATGGTTGCAATAGTGATATCGGCAGCGTTCATGATAGTACAGATATCAGGTCTGTGATTAGGTGGAGCACGAGCCGGGATTTGCACCCGGGTCCATGGATCTGCAGT
>CEUU01034956.1_pt1 | contig 14920 bp, 6 predicted proteins | sample 531321 | NCBI WGS metagenome assembly CEUU01 (sample SAMEA2622658, study PRJEB7988) | marine metagenome | isolation source: saline water (ENVO:00002010), including
ATAGTGTGAACACTATGTACAACAAGAAAATGATAGCAATGATGCTTACTCTGAGCATGCTAGCGGCTAGTCTCGCTGGATGCGCAGGGGGGGACGACGACGACGATACGTCAGACTGGACCATTTCGATGGCCAGCGACGTTCAGGTAGTCTGGGTGGAGTCCGGATGGGACCCCATTATCCCCAACCTGAATGCCGGCGAGATGTGTGACGTAATCATCTCGGCGATGACCAAGACGGATGAGCGCGACCAGGTAGTCGACTTCACCAGGGCTTACTACACCAGTAGCCAAGGTGTGATCGGCGGATCCGGTGCAGCGGCCATCACAGCGGTGGCTGACCTCAACGCAGCAGGTACGACCATCGGTGTCCAGTCGGGGACAACTTCGGACCTGTACGCCAACGAGAACCTCGGCATGGCGACAATCAGTGCCTTCGAGGACTTCCCATCGGTCATCACCGCTCTGAACAACGGAGACGTCATGTACGCAATGGGCGACGCACCCGTTCTGTCCCTAGAAGGAACCCTGATGGTGACCTTCTCAGACGAGAACTTCGGGTTCGCAGTCCGCGAGACCTCTGGGGAACTCCTAGACGCCCTCAACATGGCTATCGGCGCTGTAGTCGACTCAGGCGAGTACGACACAATCTACGGGGCCTCCTTCGACGGAGCAGTCACATTAGCAGACGATACCACCTCTGACACGGCAACCGCTTACCCGGCGCCCAGCGAGGGGTCCACTCTGACTGGAGTTCTAGAGTCCGGGCAGCTGAAGGTCTGCACAGACCCGTTCTATCCTCCATTCGAGAGCTACGACGCTGACAACAACGTCGTCGGATTCGATGCAGACATGGCACACGCCGTAGTCGACGAGATTGCAGCTCACTACATGGGAACCGCGAACCCAGTGTTCGTAGCCCCAGCGGCTCCAGCGACAACCATCAAGATTGGAGCAATGTATGACTCTACAGGGGGGATCGCGAACTTCGCGCCCGGTTTCGATTACGCTACAGGAGCAGCAATAAACGCGCTGAACGCCATGGGAGACGACTACGTCTTCGAATTGGTTTACGGCGACACTGGATGCGACGGGACGACTGCAGGGACCTCTGCACAGAGCCTTGTTGATTCGGGAGTAGTTGCGGTTGCCGGAGCAGCATGCTCAGGCGCCTCAATCGGAGCCAACGCGGTTCTCTCCGCGGCAGGAATCCCGATGATCTCCTTCGCGAGCACCTCACCAGCCCTGAGCGATGCAACCGCCTACCCACACTTCTACAGAGTGGTCCCAAGCGATGCGATCCAGGGCGAGGCAATGTCTGACATGGTCGGAGCAGCTGGAGTGACCAGCCCAGCCCTACTGCACATGGTGAACGCCTATGGCGCCGGTCTCGCTGATTCGTTCAAGGCTAACTGGGAGGCAGCTGGCAACACCATTTGCACCCAGGCCGGCTACGATGAGACCACCCTGACCGATGCTTCTAGCATCGTACAGGGAGTCATCGATGCTGGAACATGCGATTCAGTCGTGCTGATTGCGTACAATACCGATGCAGCACTAATCCTCGAGACAATGGCCGGTCTGGGAGCAACCCTCCCGGTCTTCGGCTCTGATGGATTCGCTGGAGAGGCAGCCCTGGAATCGTTCAATGCGCCTGAGGTAACCAACGGCGTTCAGAACACCAAGCCAAGGGCAGCTTCCGGAAGCGGCGACTTCGCTGCTACCTGCGCCGCTGACACAGTTTGCTCTGCTGGAATCTTCACTTCCGAGGCATACGACGCAGTAATGATGATCGGACACGCGGCGATGATGGAGGACGGAGCTAACATGGCAACCCACATCAACATGGTCGGTAGCGGTGACGGATATTCTGGAGCAAGCGGCAACCACGTGTTCCTGGCCAACGGAGACGTTGGCGGTTCTGGATACGATGTCTGCACATTCCACCACGTGCCAACGTTCGGCCAGTACTTCAACTGCGACAGGATGTGGACTGCGACCGGCGGACTAGCCGACGTAGTCTTCGCAGGCACCACCGTGAAGCTTGGTTTCTTGGGTGACGCAACGAGCACCGCGATCGGCGACTTCTGGGTCCCATTCCAGGCAGCAGCTGGAATCGGTCTTTCCCTGGCGAACACAATTGCATACAGCAATGGCGTACAGTTCGAGATAGTTTACGGGGACACGGCTTGCGACGGAACTACCGCGGCCACCGCGGCCCAATCTCTAGTCGATGCAGGAGTATGGGGAGTAGCCGGAGCAGCATGCTCAGGTGCTTCAATCGGAGCCAACGCTGTGCTATCCGCGGCAGGAATCCCAATGATTTCCTACGCCAGCACATCACCTGCACTGAGTGACGCCACCTCATACCCCGACTTCTTCAGGGTCGTCCCAAGCGACGCTGGTCAGGGTATGGCATTGTCAGACCTGTTGACCGCAAACGGGGAGTCGACCGATGGCGTGGCGCTAATCCACATGGTCAACGCATACGGTGCAGGTCTAGCCGACTCGTTCAAGTCTAACTGGGAGGCGGCAGGGAACACCCTTTGCACTCAGGTCGGCTATGACGAGACTACCACAACGGACTACTCATCGGTAGTACAGGCAGTCACGGACAACGCGTGCACATCTGTAGTAGCGGTGTCCTACAACTCCGACGGAGGAATGATCATCGGGGAGCTGGCAGGAGCTGGGTTCACTGGGCAAATCTACGGTACCGACGGTATCGCAGAGACTGCCATAGGGAACTACACCAGCGCAGACAACCTGAACGGCGTCATAGCGACCAAGCCCGCAGCAGCGGCAGCAAGCGAGGTCTCCCAGACCTTCGATTACCTGTGCGCTACCACGCCACCATGTGGCCAGGGTATCTTTACCGCAGAAGCGTTTGACGCTCTGACCATGCTGGCGTTCTCCGCCTTCACCTACCTGTCCACACCAGGCATCACGCCCTCTCAGGCGATTGCAGGCACGGCAGGAGCAGGATGGAACGGTGCTTCTGGCACTATCACTTTCCTCGCAAATGGTGACACACCGGGATCCGGTTACTGCATCGGGTCTTACACGGGGTCAGTCGCAGCCGACGGCACAGAGTCTCTGTCGTTCGACTGCAACCAGCACTGGGGCGCCAACGGAATAACTGATCTCTGATCAGATAGGCATTTGGTACACGTAAAGGCACCTTGGCGGTCTTCGGCCCGCCAAGGTGCCCCCAACAACAATGATTACTCCGACACCCCCACACATGGGAGGAAGTCAGGCCGGGGGGAAGGAAGATGGAGTTAATTTCCAGTTTGACCAATATCAAGGAAGATCATTGGGATAAACTGAACAGAGGAAGGAAGAGACTCATAATAGCGACTCTGATCATAGCGGACGCTTTCTATGGCCTCCTTAACCAAATAAGCTCCTTGAACCTTCTCGACTACCTACTAGGCGGCAACCTCCCAAATGACATGGTATGGCTCTTACAAGTCTTCCAAGCCATCTCCTGCGGCTTCTTCTTCGTCAAGATACTCTACGATGACGCGAAGCCCAGTCTTCTACGTAGCATCGGTGTGGCCGCATCGCCCCTCTTCCTCCTTTTGATTGTGCTAATCACTCTGGAATTCCTATTCAGTGGCCTAGAATCCACAGCAATGATCACTTTCGACTCCGTTTCCATAGGTAGGGACACGCTCACCCATTCGTCGACATACCTCTCCATAGCGATCGGACTCACTCTAACCTACAAGGTACAGAGATATGGGAACTTTGCACAGTCAGAATTCTTCATGGTGGGGATGTTCGCTGTTTTCGTCCTCTCTTGGACCGATGCGTACTCTCCTCTGTTCGATGCACCGAAAGATGGAGTGCTGGTGTGGTCGCTGTTGTTCAGGGTTGTAGTCGCGGCATTCATCATAACGGGAGTTTTTGGGATCATGATTGACCTGTTAGTATACCGGGGATTCAGACTCAGAAACGCGACACCTCAAGTCATGATGATAGCCTCCCTGGGTGTCGCCCTCGCACTGAGAGCGATCTTCTATCTCAGGTTCTCCTCCAAGAAGAGGCAATTCTACCCAGACCTCGACATCAGTACCCAAAGCATCCAGAAGTGGTCTCTGCCCACTAACAAACTGAGATTAATACTGGGCGACAGGTCTCTGAATGATAGTGAAGACGCCAATGGAAACGGAGTCTTTGATGTCGAAACGTACACCCAACAGCATGTCGATCAGGGACTGCTCCCGCTAGGATCACAGATTGGGGACATAATTCCCGGAACTGGTGAGGACCTGGACGGGGATGGGAGGTTCGACAGGAACCCCGGCAAATACACGCACAACAACTGCGAGCAATCCACCGATCCAGATACAGGGGAACTTCTGTTCGACGAGGCAACCGGCGAACCCGTACTAGAGAGGATTGTATCAGAGGGATGGAGCTACGAAAACCCAAGTTCAGGAGGTTCCAAGCCAGCCTTGGAGTTTTATGATGTTGATAACCTCGCGAGGGACCCTATCACCAACGAACTCATGCCATGCGTAGTCGAAGCAACAAACCACTACGTCTTCTTCAAGGGGGCAGTAGCCGGGACAATATTCGCATCTGCAATACTCCTCTACCTATTGCTGACTAAGACTCGACTTGGAATGCGAATGAGGGCGGTGGCTGACAACCCTGACCTTGCAGCGAGCAGCGGTATCAACGTCGAGAGGGTGCAGATGACTAGTGCATTTCTGTCTGCGGGAATATCCGGAATAGGCGGAGCAGTATTCGCCATGACCGTCCTTTTCAATCCGGGAACTGCATTCAATCTTCTTCTGCCGGCATTCGCTGTGATTGTCCTAGGGACCATCGGCTCGATTCCGGGTGCCATATTCGCGTCGATAATCGTCGGACTAGTGAGAGCAGTCTCCACACCAGTACTCCAAGGAGTTGGATTCCCTCTAGACAGATCGAATTACGCCTCCCTACAAGACATAATGCCCTATGCCTTCCTTATTGCAATCCTTCTGGTGATGCCCCAGGGGATAGGGCATGCATGGGAAGAATGGAAGATAGAGAGGATGAGGAAGAAAGCCGATCCGGACCTCGACGAGACCAGGAACGCAAGAGCAGCGCTGGCTTTCCTTCCAACGGGAATCCTAGGACTGCATCACTGGCGTGGAGGGAGGGCGGATAAGGCCCAGACTTTCTCTTTGATTGCATTTACAGCATTCTTGTTCCATCGATTCTCATCGTTCATTAGCAAGGAATCTCTGGCCGACGGTAGCTGCGGTGTGGTCTGTTCTCAGCCAATAAATGAAATGGAGGCGGAACTGGCACATCTCCAACTAATCACCAAACCATCCGCAGAGCAAGCACTTCGAATCGACGAGCTTGACGCGGAAATCGCGAATTACTCGATGACAAATCTAGAGGTCCTTACAGGGAGGGGAGATGGGACTCTATTGCTGGAGGACTCCCCCTACTTCTCAGAATCACCATCCCATCTGGACGAGTCATGGCTAAATCTGATGCAGACTGAGATTCAGACAATGAACATAATCTCTGATACTGGAGATATAATTTGGCCGCTCATACCACTATTGCTGTGGGTATTCGCGATATTCGAGGGCATCAGAATCCTAAAGCGAGATGACTCAATAATCCTCGACTTCAACAACGATGGTTTCGTCGACGGAGAGGATATTAAATACGCCCTCGATGCAAATAAGGATGGCGTCGTGAACATTGACGATTTCCGCTACACGCTATTACCAGATGGAGGTAAAATTAAGCACACTATCGAAGCATTAATTTTCAAAATCAAAGCCTTATTTTCTGGGATATCAGCCGCTATTTACGGTGTGAAATCTAAAATCAAGCCTATTGACGACTGGCATTCAGATGCAATTGCATCAACTAATGCATGGATAAACCACCAGGCAACATCTGGCATTACCTGGGTCAAGGGGGGGGCATCAAACGCATCATCCAAATTGGGTTTAGGGTACTCTCCGGACGGGTATGGGAGGAAAGGTAGAGTTGGGTCTAACTTAGCCTTCCTGCTCCTTATGGTGGTGCTTCTAGCATTCCTTTGGTGGCTCCCGATCACGGGGTCCGAGACATGGAGGGCGGACAAACTGTTCCAAGTGTCTAACGTGGTTTCCACGTTATGCATATTCATCTTGATGTGCTTCTCTTTGAACCTTCATACCGGTTACACCGGGATGGTGAATTTCGGGGTAATATTCTTTGTAGCAATCGGGGCAATCTTAGTCGGTATCCTTACCGCGCCAAAGGAGATGAACGGATATGGCTGGGGGACGATTCCAGCCATAATTGCAGCCTTGGCGGTCGCTGCAGCAATTGGATGGGGACTGGCATACCCCACTGCCCGACTGAGAACAGATTACTTCGCAATCGTCACCATTTCATTGGGTGAGATGCTCAAGTATATGATGCAAGCAGAACCCCTCCTTAGAACCGGCATAATCGTATCCGCACAGGGGATATTCAGCTATCCGAAGCCACTGTACGAGTGGTGGTTCTGTGGAAACACGAAATACGGTCCGGAAGAGGAGATTACATCTGCCGCTGGTTTGACCAACTCCTGCCAGAGTGAAATGGTCGACTCTCCGGCAATGACCATCAGCGAGCTTCTTAATCTTGGAGAGCCCGCCTCTTACTTCACCTTCCTAGCTATAATTGGTCTAATCTCGGTAATTATGACTTGGCTACTCCTAGAGACTATTATGGCTTCTCCATGGGGCAGGATTCTAAAGGCCATCAGAGAGGATGAGGAAGTAGCACAGCACCACGGTCACAACGTCCTTACTCACAAGGCGACAAGCCTTGCGCTAGGTGCATCAATCGCGGCGCTCGCCGGTGCGCTCTGGATCTGGAAACTATCTGGCATAGAGGCCCCTTTCATGAATCCAGCAAAGTCAACCTTCCTGGTATGGGCGGCATTTGTTATTGGCGGGACTGCCAATAACAGAGGAATGGTAATCGGAGCCTTCATCATCGTGCTGATGGAGTTCGTCTTCAACGTCTTGGTTGCAGCAAGCACACCTGATCTCCCACTATACACCACGGCAGAAAAGATTGACAGGCTCTTCGCATGGTTAATTACGGAGCAATGGGAGGCAACAAGGGTTTTCCTGTTGATACTCCTATTTGGCTTAGCAATCAGATCGAGGGCGGTTATGGAGATTGGAATCTGCGGGGCAGCTCTTTTCGCGTTCACTGCTCTAGTGATGGGGGAGAGATCGATAATCGAGGCCACCGATATTACTGGAGAGGTCTCCATCTCGGGTGCCGGAATGGCATACGTCAAGCTCCTCTTAGTCGGTCTCCTGATGCTATTCTCCCTGAAGTACAACCCACGAGGACTTCTTCCAGAGGTCCCGAGTAGACCAGAAAGAAAGACAAGGGGCGAAACGGAATGAAACCGGCATTGAATGTCATGGGACTTCGAAAGATGTTCGGTGGGCTAGTAGCAGTAGACGATGTTTCGTTCAAAGTTGAAGAAGGTGAGTTCGTTGGCCTGATAGGTCCGAATGGATGTGGTAAGTCTACAACATTCAACTGCATCAGTGGCCTTCTAGAGAAAACCGCAGGAACCGTCGAGGTTTTCGGGGAAGACGTCACAGAAATGAGGCCTGATCAGATTCAGAAAGCCGGACTGACCCGGACATTCCAACACACCCGCCTATGGCGTGAGATGACCGTAATCGAGAACGACTTAGTCCCGCCAAGGAATCAGTTCGGCACGACAATTCTCGAGCGTGCGAGGTCTCTGTTCCTTCCATGGCGGAACCCGAAGGAGGAGGCTCGCATCGAGAGGGCATATTCTACCCTTGACCAACTCGAGGTCCCCCACATGGCACACAACCTGACAAGCGAGCTTTCCGGCGGACAGAGCAAATTGGTCGATATTGGCAGGTCAATGATGGGTGAGCCGAAACTGCTGCTTCTGGACGAGCCTGTAGCAGGAGTTGCCGGACCCCTTGCAATGAAGATTTTTAACAATCTCAGGAATATGGTAGATGAAACAGGGATCTCAGTCTTGATAATCGAGCACAACATGGACTTCATCCTCAGACAGGGTGTTGACCGAATCATAGTGATGAACGAAGGGGAGGTTCTCATGCAGGGCACTCCAGACGAAGTGAAGGGGAACAGAGAGGTTATCGAGGCATATCTGGGGGCCACAGGGGAAACAATTCAGGAGGAAGAATGACCAGAGTTCTAGATGTTTCAAACTTGGAAGGAGGCTATGGCTCTGTACAGATATTGTACGGGATCGACATGCATGTCGACGAGGGTGAGTTCGTGACGATAATCGGACCGAACGGATGTGGCAAGTCAACTCTAATCAAAACGATTTTTGGGATTGCTACATACTATGGGGGGGAGGTAGAATACAGGGGCCGTGATGTTTCTGGATGGCGAACAGATCAACTAGTCAATCATGGAATAGCATATGTGCCACAGGTGGACAACGTTTTCCCATCCCTCTCGGTCCTCGAGAATCTTCAGATGGGGGGGAACTCTTTGTCCAGAGGCATGCTCGGAGAGAGGGTCGATAGGTCACTGGAGATGTTCCCTGACCTTAGGAATAGGGAGTACGATCTAGCTGCCTCACTGTCGGGCGGAGAAAGGCAGATGCTGGCAATATCTAGGGCGCTAATTTCGGATCCCAAGTTTCTGCTGCTCGACGAGCCCACGGCGGCTTTATCTCCTTTGTACCAGCAGCAGATAATACAGAGTATTGATTCCCTTAGGGACAGAGGAATCACGATACTGATAGTCGAGCAGAATGCCAGGCTTTCCCTTGCTAGGTCCGATAGGGGATACATCATCTCCAACGGCAAGGTGGTTCACACTGGAGATGCCCAGCAAATCCTGACCGATCCGGAGATAGGGGAGTACTTCCTGGGATCCACCGAGGACCATTAGTTACTCACTAATCCATCAGAGCCTTTGCCTGCTGTGCCCACATCATCTTCGAAACCCTCCCTGGCATCATTCCTAGCGCACCATTCACAGCCTCTGCGGTTTCCGCATCCATTCTGGAGAGTTGGTCATAGGTCCTAATGCCTAGGACTTTCAGCTTCTTCTGAGTCTCACCATCGACTCCCTTGATCTTAGTCAGATCATCCGACTTCCTGTCTCCAGCCTTACCTATCTGGGCCCATTTTATTTGAGCAGCACTCAGGTCTGCAAAGACCTCATCGCTCCCATCTTCGATAATGCTCGAAGATGCATTGTCGACCCCCTTCAACTCGAGCATCGTTGTCGCCTGCTTGGTCCAATCCATCTCAATGATCTTCCCTGGTAGCATCTCAAGAGCGTCATTCACTTTCCCAGCATTGGTTGAATCCATTCTGGACAATTGCTTGTAGGAGAAAACGCCCAAAGAGTTGAGCTTCCTCTGAGTGAACTCGTCTATCCCGTTAATCAATGTCAGATCGTCAGATAAACTTCCTCCGAACTCACCAATCTTCTCCCAATCTATTGAGGACCTTCTCTTTCCGACCCTCTCAAGAATCAGCAACTCCCTCTTCTCATCCTCTACCTCCGAAGTGATTCCCTGTACGTCCTTACCGGCGATCTCTGCCTTCAGGATTGCATCTGCCAGCTTCCTCTTTGCAGCTGAGGCTTCGGCCCTTGCCTCCTTTGCCTCCTCCTCTTCCATCTCTGCGATTAATCGGGCCTCCTCGGCCTCGGCCTCCTCTACCTCGGCCTTCTTGGTTGCCTCCTCGACCTCTGCTCTGGCTTTCACAACCTCTTGCTCAGCCTTCTGAACCGCCTCGCTCGCCTCCATCGACTGGAGCTCTCTTTCGATTTCCTCCTCTTCCTTCTCCAGAGCTAACTCTTCTAGCCGAGCTTCTTCCCTTGAGGCTTCCAGCTTCTCTTTCTTCTTAGCCATCCGTGCTTCCAGCTTCTTCATCTCGGCCTCGAGCTGCTCGATTTCTTCCTCTGAATCGCCCTCGACCTCGAGATCAGTCTCGTCCCCTGTGAAACTCACTTCCTTCGATACTTCCTCCTGTACCTCAACCTTCTGCCCCTCGCTCGGCCTGCTAACAAATCCGTCCATGAGTTCGGATACAACTTCCTGGATAACACTCAATGAATCCTTCATCCTATGTCCGTCATCTGTCTCGTAAAGAGTGACGTTCTCGCAGGATTCTTCGACCTTGCGCGAATAGCTAATGGGAACGACCTCATCGAACCTTCCATGCAATATAGCGGTGGAGTGGGCAGGAATTGGCCACGACATCCTTTCTGCGGATTCCATAAATTCCCATGGAAGAACGATGTCTAATTCGAAACCAGTGTACCGCCTCTCTCCTGTGGTTTTCCAAGCACTCCTACCCGTTTCTCCCATCCCTTCCCAGTTCTCTGCAAGTCCGAATGCAGGGGCTATCAACAGTAGCCTGATGTCCTCGTTAGGCCTCATTGACGACGCGTTAGCCGCAGCCAGCCCGCCCATGGAAGAACCGACGACCAAGTCATACTCTCCTTCGTCCAAGTGTTTGATCAGAAGCTCCGTTTGACTCGCTATGCTCCATCCTAGCTCAGACATCTTCGGTGCCGTAACCTCCCATCCAAAGGCCTCCCTCATGTAGGTGGGCTTGGATCCGGTTGGACTACCTTCGAATCCATGTGCGAAAAGCACCCGCAGGACTAGCCCTCCAAATCACAGAATGAGAGCCCGAAGAAATCGCTCTCTGTGGCCTTTCTTACCATGGTTGCATCTCCCTCGTCCAATATCCTCATGTGAATCTCTGCAGTAACCTCGACGGTTGCCTCGAAGAGGTGACCGCCCCTGACAGCATGACCGTCATCTGAGGCTACAATGTGGATGTGAGTGAAAGCCCCATCTGGGCCGGGAGCCAGGTTGCCCTGCATCGAAAGTAATTCCATCGGCTCCTCAATCTTCATCTTCTGATAAATTCCGTCAGAGTCAAGGAACCCTATTTCTGTCCCCCTGACCCTCCCTATTCCGCTGGTAATTGCTGCAGTGCTAATTCCATGATTGCTCAGACTCCTAATGGCATCATGTAACCCCTCTCCCTTGTCCAGCCTTATGATCAGGTCACGACCAAATCGTCTAAACTCCATGCTTGTCGATTAGGGTTCTAGACTTCAATATCACCATATCTAAATCAGTCCGGAGGACTCGCTTTCTAACTTGCAGTAGAAGTAAAAAAAACACAGAAAAGCATCCTGAAGGAGTTTCATTTCTCCACTGGAAGTAGGGGGGTTGGAAAAAGCAACCATACTGTTCATAGGCCGTGTGTTCCGAGTCATAAAGCCCGGTGACGAACATGACAATGGCAGCACACGACGCTTCGGCCAGATGGAGGACCTTCCTTGAGGAGGCTAAGGAGTCAGAGGTGATGACCCTGTTGTCTCGTCAGACCAACTTCCCCTACCTCTCCGTTCCATTCCATGAGATTCAGACTTTCGATCCGGAATTTGCAGAGGACGTACTGGAGCATCCGAAGCAGATTCTCTCCGCTGGCTCTAAGACTCTGATGGAGATTTGCAGAGAGAGGGGAGAGGAGATAGATGCCTTGCTACGGGTCGGAGAGCTACCTGGAGACACAAGGATGCCCCTGCGAGAGATAGGTAGCTCGGATATAGACAAACTGCGCAGCGTCGACGTAATTGTCACCAAGATTTCCGAGATTAAACCCAGAATACACAGGGCGGTTTTCAAGTGCGAGTCATGCGGCCATGACATAGAAATCGACCAAGAGAACGAGAGAGAACTGAAGGAACCACTCAACTGTCCGCAGGCTCTGGGCGGATGTGGGAGCAACAAGGCCGAGACGCGGTTCGATTTGGTACTCCTAAGTTCTAGAATGGTAAACAACCAGTGGATAGAGATTCAGGAGCAACCCGAGTATGTTCCGAGCGGAGCCCAGCCAAGGAGGGGAATGGTGCTTATCGAGGGGGACCAAGTCAACAAGCATCTTCCGGGAGAGAGGATTACTGCCAACGTAATCCCGGTTGTGAGAAGTGAAGTAAGAAATAGAAAGAAGACACCTATGTTCGATGTAATCTACCATTTGATTAGCTCCGAGCATGAGAGTACTCCGTTCACTGAGATTTCTATTGAAGAGGAGGACAGCGAGCGGATTCTCGAGATTTCGAAGAGAGAGGACTTGATGTCCCTGATCCAGCGCTCTATTGCACCATCTATTTTTGCTACCGGCATACTAGGCCATGTGAAACGCTCCTTAGCGTTGCAACTCTTTGGAGGAGTGTCAAGGAAGCTGAATGATAAGACTAGGTCTAGAGGAGATATTCACATCCTCTTGATGGGAGATCCAGGAGTCGCCAAGTCTCAATTGCTTTCCTTCATCTCCACACTATCTCCCCGAGGAAGATTCGCTACTGGCGGGGGAGTCTCTGGAGCAGGCCTCACTGCGGCTGCGGTCAGGGATGCATTCGGGGATGGCCGGTTCGCATTAGAGGCAGGGGTCCTCCCACTATCGGACAGAGGGTTGGCTGCCATCGATGAGTTCGACAAGATTTCACCAGATGACAGAAGAATGATGCATCCCGCAATGGAGCAGCAAAAAGTCCATGTGGCTAAAGGCGGGATTACAGCTACACTACACTCAAGGTGCTCAATCCTGGCCGCTGCAAACCCAAAGGAAGGACGGTTTACCAAGAGGGGCATAAATACGAGCGTAATTAGATCGTTCAAAGAGACCGGGCTACCACCTCCATTAGCATCTAGGTTCGATATCATCTGGATGATCAGGGACGAAGTGCGGATCCATGACGATGAGAGAATTGCGAGGCACATACTCGACAACAGGACTTCGGGTAAGAGTGAGGCTCAGTTGGAGAATACGATCGAATTGGGTCCATCCGAACTAGACGAAGAGTCATTCATCATCACCTCCGAAAACGGAAAAGAGCACCTATCTCAGGACTTCCTGAGGAAGTACATCGCATTCGCGAAGAGAACAGTACACCCACAGTTAGACGAGGATGCCAAGAATGCCATCCTCAAGTACTACACAGAAGAGCGACAGTCATTCGGAAGAGAAGACCAGAGCCCCTCACAGTTCGAGTCTGATCATGATAACGACACGGTCATCCCGATTACAGCAAGAGCCTTGGAAGCCCTGATTAGACTAACAGAAGCCCACGCCCGGATGCACCTCCAGGAGATAGCAACCGTAGATAATGCAAAAGTGGCACTAGCCGTCTTCAAACACTGGAGAGAAGAATCGGGAATAGAGGACGAATCAGAACTGCACTCAGGGGTCTCTGTGAAGGAGCGTTCAAACAACTCAACTATCATGAATATAGTTAGGAAATTATGCCAGGAGAAGGGACAGGCAGAATTGACGGAGATTTACAATATTGCAATCAATAGAAAAATCAGCGAAGCCGAAGTGGATAAAGTCGTGCAGAAAATGAATCAAACTGGTGAGTTGTATGAATCATCTTCTAACCCTCTCGCATGGAGATTTGCCCGTTGACCCTATGAGCACATCCCCCTCCCAAGGAACTGTAATGGAGCCATTAGGAGAAGTCAACAAACCTGCACATCTTGATCCAGTAGCTCTTGGATTCATGTGCGGGCTGGAGATTCATCAGCAGTTGGCTACCGACAAATTACACTCTAGAATGCCAAGCGAACTTTTCGACTACAAGTCCGAGGACATCCCTCATCACTGGCCGCGCTCCACAAGAAGGCTCCGAGCCTCACAGGGAGAAGGAGGGAGTACAGATGTAGCCGCTAGATTCGAGCAAAGGAGGAATCGGACATTCGAGTATGTCCAATCTCCCAATGCCAGTCTCATCGAGTTGGACGAGTCGCCACCAAGAAACCATGACTCTGAGGCAGTAGATGTTGTTCTCACTATGGCCGCTCAAATGGGTGCAAAACCAATCCCGAACCTGCAAGCGATGAGGAAGACGGTAGTGGATGGCTCCAACACCAGTGGTTTCCAGAGAACAACGATTGTGGCTACTGATGGACAAATAGAGGCCGGCTCTAGCCTGGTTGGAATCGACTTGATTTCGTTGGAGGAAGACTCTGCTCGGAAGCTCGAGACCAAGAAGAGCGATGTCGGAGAAACTGTAGTGTACAATCTAGACAGGCTGGGCGTCCCTCTAGTGGAAGTCGCTACTGCTCCAGATGTCCGTACTCCGGAGCATGCAAAGGAGACCGCATTGGCACTGGGCCGCCTGCTTCGTGATACTCGCAGGGTCAGGAGGGGGCTAGGGTCAATCAGACAAGACCTCAATGTCAGCATCTCTTGCGGAGATAGGGTCGAGATCAAAGGATGCCAGGACCTAGACTGGATTCCGAGAATCATTCGATTAGAGATGGCTCGCCAACTCCATTTCTACCGTCTGGCTAATGAACTGAGAAGCGAGTTCTCCCTCCCTCCCCTTCCTCCGGATAGGGAATCTGACTCGATGCCAGTGGAGAATAGGGTAGAACTTGCCACGAAGAAGAGAATACCCTACTCTACTTACGATGTGACAGAATTCTTCACAGAATGTGATTCAGACATGGTAAAATCGTCCTTGCAGAATGGCTATTGTATCCTCGGAATATCCCTTCCAGGATTCTCAGGAAAGATCGGAAGGAAGACCACGGACGAAAAAGGCTCACAGTTGCCAAGATTGGGAAGGGAGCTAGCCAGTGCCGCCAAGCTTGCTGGGGTATCGGGAATCTTCCATTCTGACGAACTCCCCGCATACGGGATTTCTCAAACTGAGGTCAACTCGGTCAGGAGTCAACTGTCTCTTTCAGAAGACGACGCATTCGTCCTATGCATGGCTCCAAAATGGCAGTCCGAACTGGCACTAGAGGCAGTCGTTGACAGGGCACGACTGGCCTTCCACAGGATACCCAGAGAGGTGAGGAACGTAGTGGTACGGAAGGGGAAGCCGGAAGATGGAAC
>CEUU01110510.1_pt1 | contig 14912 bp, 12 predicted proteins | sample 531321 | NCBI WGS metagenome assembly CEUU01 (sample SAMEA2622658, study PRJEB7988) | marine metagenome | isolation source: saline water (ENVO:00002010), including
ATAAGGGGCAGTAACACATGGGCTAAAATCCGAGCGAAGCGACAGAGCCCATGTGTTACTGTCCCAGCGAGCCTGCGAGCGACTTAATATGATTGTTAAACCTAACAACTTAGCCTAAAATGACCTAATTAAAGACCTATTTGGAGACCTTTATGACAACTAGAGTTTTAGCTGAAGTAGCTGCAAGCATTACTGAGCTCAAAGCGAACCCCATGAAAGTTGCGGGCAGCGCATACGGTGATCCTGTAGCCATACTAAATAGAAATGAACCAGCTTTCTACTGCGTACCTGCTGAAATTTATGAAAAAATGATGGATCGCCTAGAAGATCTGGAACTGCTTCATCTAGTTCAAGAAAGAAATAGTGAAGAAAGCGTTTCGGTAAGTTTAGATGACCTATAAGCTAGAATTTAAGAAAAGCGCGCTTAAAGAATGGAGCAAGCTCGGTAGTACTTTAAAAGAGCAGTTTAAGAAAAAACTGTCTGAAAGACTTGAAGCACCGCATGTAGCGCCAGACAGAGTGATGGGCGCGGAGAATGTATACAAAATCAAGTTGAGACAATCCGGCTATAGACTTGTATACCAAGTCCGCGATGACATTGTAATAGTCACAGTACTTGCAGTCGGAAAACGTGAAAGAAATGAAGCTTACAAAAAAGCGTTAAAAAGGCTAGATGCAGACTAAAGGGTTTAACACCCCAAGCAGGGGCAAGTACATGCAGGCTAAAATACGGAACGAAGTGACGGGAGCCTTCATGTAATTGTCCCGCTGACTTGGTTTGTTAGGTTTGTTCTTCTACTTCCTTCCAAGGTACGGTCATTAACTCTTTCCCAGCGTACCAATTTCCGAACATTTTTACAGTGCACCGCTGCAGGGACAAATCACCATTTTGTTTATTGGTACAAACCCCGTCAATATTTTCCTGAGAAAGTACGTAATAACGGCTGATGGTTTGTTTCATTTCTCCATTTGCATTGGTGAAGAAAAGTACATCGCTAGAACCAGGAACAGACCAATGCCCATTTTGCTTTTGCGCCCAAAAACAGGGTAAGCCTGCTGCATTGACTGCAGATTTTAGCTTTTCAAAATTTTGATCATTATCGTTAATGTTTATACGCTCGCCACCAATCTCAACCCACCAAGGTTGAGGCCCTTTAAGGCACATATGCACTCGTTCATATTTCAATTGGTCGGTTAAAGCAAATAACTGAGATATTTCATCTCCTTTAACCCAAATAAGTGCATAGTCTTGCATTTTTCCAGATGGCCAGTACGGATATGAGTAAGGCATCATCACCAAAGCAATGGCAATACATCCAATAACAGCTAATTTCTTCAATGGAAAACCTAACTTTCCAATAACGGGCGCAGACATGTGGGGCATAATGGCGCAGTCGCCCCGCGTGTATGCGTCCCAGCGAACGTAGTGAGTGAGTTTATTGGCTTGTTATATGCCTTGTTTATTAAACCTGATGACATCTTTGTGTAATCCATAAGACATGCTCAATCCAAGCGTATCGTTAAAATAGAACTGAATATATCCATTATTGAGCCTAGCTTCCCAGTTACTGATATTGTCGTAGCGAGAAAGGTATAGATTTACTTTTTTCTGTCTCCCAAGGTTCCAAGACCTTCCAATGGGATCGTCGTACCAAGCACTTGAAACAATGCCATTCGTTTCATAAATAGCTACATTGTAAGCTGCATTTGAAATTTTATATTGCCTTTCCTCTTCGGACTCAAAAAAAACGGGACTGCCAATCTTTTTTAATATAGCCAATCCATCTTCTATTGGAATGCCTAAAGGTACGTGAGGGCTTTTGAGTTTTTTAAACCAGATAATGTCCGTATTCCTTTGGCATATAACTTTTAAATAAGGGGCGCAGACGTGTGGGCTAAAATCCGAACGAAGTGAGCAGCCCACATGTTTGCGTCCCAGCCCGCGCAGCGGGCGAACTTAATTTATTTGTTATATGCTAACCGCCTTTTTCAAAAAGGGAACGAATATTTTGATAGGTAATTGGTTGAAGCAGTTCAGAGAAAAAAATAAGAGAACAATATTTGTAGTGACGAAGCTTACTTATTTGGTTTGGACTGCATCCCTCGCAGGAGCACTGGATAAATGGAAATCAAACATTGTTGATGACTATGGTGATCATTTGTTTTTATACATTGTCTTTTGGTTACTGCTTGCAGGTGTCGGTTTGCTGTTCAGCCTATTTTGGAAAGCGAAAAACCTAGAGGATTTTGAATGTATCCTGCACGGGCTTCAGGGCGGGGTTGTTCTTCCTATGGTTCTGGTATACGTGGTGCTTTTTGTCTCGCTTTCAATGATATCAGCAAATCATGACATTGCAGGTACGATAATTTTTACATCAATTCCAGTAACTGTGGGCGTGGTAATGGCGGTCTATTCTTCAATTAATAAGTCGGGATTACTTTCTTTTTTAAGAAAAGCTTTTGAGTTGCGATAGGCATATAACTATTAAATAGACACCAAAATAGTCTAAATAAAAGTTCCATAGTGGTGTAATTTCACTGGTTTAAAATCCCAGATTATCTTAAAAATATCAAACATAGAAGTATATGGCTAGTTTGGTGTTTTTTGTTGTGCGTGAAATACACCATTCCCTACTTACCTTATGGTTTGGGGTAAAACACGCTTCCTGTCAAAAAACTCTACGTCGTGCCAGTTTTAACTCAATTAGTTGCTTCTTATCCTGTATTCAATATCTACTGCCGCGTATCTCAATGAAATCAAAATTTTTACACCAACTTTATGAGTTTATGCTCACGCGTGGCTACGCTAAGCGGACAATCGAGACGTATTTAACCTGGATAACCGACTTTATTCGTTTTCATAAATTCACCGAGCCACAGCAAATGCGTGCCGAACATGTTGAGGCTTACCTTACTCACCTGGCAGTCCGCAAACAATGCGCAAAATCAACTCAGGCAACAGCGCTTAATGCACTTTTGTTTTTATACAACAAATTTATGGAATGCCCCTTACCTGAAGAGATGACGTTTTTGAACAGTAAACGGGAACGTAAACTGCCGGTAGTATTAACTCAGGATGAAGTAAAAGCCCTGCTCGGTCGGGTAAGCAAACAACACTATCTGGCTATAGCACTACTTTACGGCAGCGGGCTTCGTTTGATGGAGTGTGTTCGCCTTAGAGCGGGTGATATTGATTTTGATTACAAGTGCATACGAGTGTGGTTTGGCAAAGGGGGCAAACATCGGGTAGTTACGCTTTCTGAGGCACTAATTCCGTTATTAAAAACACAAATTGAGCAAGTGGAACAAACTCTTATAAGAGACCTGAACGTTTCTCAGTTTGCTGGCGCCTGGCTGCCAGCAGGATTACGTAAAAAGTACCAACAACGCAATAAAACACTGGAGTGGCAGTACTTGTTTCCCTCTCAGCGTCTGAGTATCGATCCCGAAACAAAACAACTGCGACGGCATCATATCGATGAGAAACAATTACAACGCAATGTGAAGCGCGCCAGTTCAGATGCTGGGATCACCAAACATGTTACCCCTCATACGCTACGCCATTCTTTCGCTACACATTTACTGGCCGCTGGTGCCGACATTCGAACCGTCCAACATCAGTTGGGTCATGCCGATGTCCGCACCACTCAAATTTACACACACGTACTGCAACAAGGCGGTAATGGTGTCATCAGCCCCTTGTCCCGCCTCAGTATCTAGCCAGTACTAATGCCTTACTCTTTATCGTAAAGAATATCCATAACATCGGCCAGTTCGGTTTTACCGGCGCGCACTTCTTCTTCACTCATGTCTGCAATTTCATGCGGGAACACTAACCAATCGTCACTTTCGTTTACGTAATAGTCAGGCACGATATCGGTTTTATTGTTCTGCGGCTTGTAATACGGGCAGGCAATACGGATATCTTTTGGCATGTTCAGGCGCATTAGCTTTTTAATTTGCTTAATTAATGCGTCTACGCTGCGGCCCGAGTCAAATACATCATCAACAATCAGCAGTGCGTCTTCGGCATTGGCATTTTCAATCAGATAATGCAGGCCGTGTACGCGAATCTCTTTGCTTTGCTTGTTAATGCCGTAATAAGAAGAGGTTCTTACCGCTATATGGTCGGTGGGGAATTTTTTAAATTCAAAAAACTCCTGTACCGCAATACCAATTGGCGCGCCGCCCCGCCAGATCCCAACAATAAATTGCGGACGAAAGCCGTCCTTATACACTTTGGAGGCAAGTCGAAATGAATCCTGAAGCAGATCCGCCGACGTAATAAAGACTTTATTCATAGAATCGGTAACCGAGCGAAAGAAAAGAAAAAGATTATAGAAAATTTTATGCCACAATGCACGGCAAAACCCAAAAACCTGACCATTTAATCAAGTTTTTACGATTCCTGCTGTAAAACCTTAGCCGGTTGTACTTTCATGGCCCGTTGCGCGGGATACCAGCTCGCCAGCAAGCATAACCCTAAGGAAAACAGGGTTACCCAAACCACCTGATGCCATTGTATATCAATGGGTAAACCTGGCCCGTCGGCAGATAACGCCAGATATATTCCCAGCAGTTCCAGAATATCGTTGATATACACAACCGCTAAAATGCCAAGCACGGCCCCAATCAGGGCGCCTTTAAGGCCGTTAAAGATACCGTTGAGCATAAATATGGCGCGCACCGTGGCTACCGTCATGCCCTGGGAGAGTAAAATAGCGATGTCACCACTTTTTTCCGACACCACCATCACCAGGGCCGACACAATATTAAATGCCGCCACCGCAATAATCAGCAGCAGCATTAAAAACATCATGTTCTTTTCCATTTTTACCGCATCGAACAACGGCCCCTGGCGCGAACGCCAGTTACTTGTTGAATAATCCGCCTGTTCAAGCTCAGCCACTACGCCCTGATAATTAAACGCATTGTTTAAAAACAGCCGCACATCCGCCGGGCTGTCTTTAGGTTTACGCAGTAACCGGGTTAAATCGTCCAGCCGTAAATAAATCACTTTGTCGTCAAGCTGTGAGCCCAGGTTAAATAATGCGGCAATGGTTACCAAACGCTGGCTCGGCATGCGGCCAAAGGGCGTATAAACACTGGCACCGGCAGCCATTACCCGTATTTGGTCGCCCACATTCACGCTCAGTTCCTGCGCCAGTGCGCGGCTGATGATAGCGCCAAACTTAATCTCTTCAAGGCGCTCAAAATTACCTTCCAGCATGTAGTCGCTCACAATGCTGTGTTTGGCCATGGTTGCCGGGTCCACGCCTTGCAATTGCACGCCGCGCAGGGCCTGACGGGATTGCACCAGGCCTTCGGCTTCCCTAAAAGGGCTCGCGGCACGCACTTCCGTTAAGGGCAGTTGCAGCACGTCCTCAACACTGGCGTTATGCGCTACCACCTGTGGCACAATGCCTAAAATCCGCTGGCGCAGCTGGGCTTCAAAGCCGTTCATTACCGATAGCACAATAATCAGCGACATAAGCCCCAACGCTATCCCGGCTACCGAGAAGCGGTTAATAAAGGCTACAAAGCTGTTGTGTTTGCCTGCGGTGGAGTAACGCAGTGCAATATAGGCGGAAAGCGGATAGGCCATGAAATTTCACCTGTACCTGGGCAGTGGGGGCTTGGTATTCATCTTTCCCTGCACTACTCTTAATCAATACGGTACGTTGTACGTTTTAATGATAAACAAAGACTTAAGCTCGGTGCATAATACGTGTAAGCTACCCTGCACACAAGTCAGCCTGGAGAGTATTGTGGAATCGTTAACCCTGGCAGAAAAACAAGCTCAGTTTAATGAGTTTTTCTTAATCAGCCACGCTATTAAGGTCAATATGCGTCAGCTCGACGAGCACTTTGCCCTGCCAGACAACGAACAACTCGAAGACCACATGCCCTATGCCTTTCGCATAGCAAGCGAGATGGCTTCTATCGAATCTCAGGCGCTGCGCCCGTTGCGTAACCTTAGCGACCACGCATCCGAACTGGTTAATTACCTTAATCATCAGTCACGCAAAATCGATTTGATGATGTCTTACATTTTACACCAACAGGACGATCCGGATTACCGCTTTGAAAGTATCAGGTTCGGCGGCGGTGGCGTGATCATTGAACACCCCACCCCATTGGATGTAGGCACTCAGGCAGAACTTAAACTGTTCGTCTCCGAAGAAGCCGCGGCCATTTTCTGCTACGGCGAAGTTATTACTTGCCAGCAGGAATCGGACGGCTACCATATAGCCTTCATTTTTACCCGGATCCGCGAACAGGATCAGGAACTGTTAGTCAGAGCCAGTTTGCATTTACAAACGCAGCAGCTTCGCAAGCGCAGCCAGAATAAAAACGCTTAATCTGCAAGCCCTAAATAAAAACGCTCTAAAAAAGAATCGTTAAGGAATCATGACAACCACGCTTAATTCTTTGCCACTGCCCAAAACCAAGTCGTCAGCCGGTTTTCAGGACCAACAACAATGGGGGCAGTTACAAGGCAGTAGCCGCGCGCTCGCCGTTGCCCAGGCCAGTCAACAGGCCCGCCGCCCTATCGTGCTGGTCACCGCCGATACGCCTTCGGCGCTCAAACTCGAAAAAGAAATCCGCTATTTTCAGGGCAGTCAGCATAGTGTTCCGGTAACCCTGTTCCCCGACTGGGAAACCTTGCCTTACGATACGTTCTCGCCACATCAAGATATTATTTCCCAGCGTCTGGAAACCCTGTTCCGGTTAACCCAGGAACCCAGCGGCATTTTTATTGTGCCCATCAATACCCTGATGCAGCGTCTGGCCCCGGTGGAATACATTGGCCAGCACTTGTTGCTGTTAAAGCGTGGCCAGCAACTGGATCGCGACCAGTTCCGCCGCCAGTTAGAGCAAGCCGGTTATCTGCATGTCAGCCAGGTAATGAGTCACAGTGAGTTTTCTATTCGCGGCAGTATTATCGATCTTTACCCCATGGGCTCTAAAGATCCCTATCGTATTGATTTGTTCGATGACGAGGTCGACAGTATTCGCCTGTTCGATACCGACACCCAGCGCTCCAGCAATGCGGTGGAAGAGATCCGCATGTTACCGGCCCGGGAATTCCCCACCGATAAAGCCGCGCTCAACCTGTTTCGTCAGCAATTTTTAGAGCGCTTCGACGCCAGTAACAGCGCTGAATCGGTGTTTAATCAAATTACCCGTGGCACCATGCCAAGCGGAGTGGAGTATTATCTGCCGCTGTTTTTCGAGAAAACCGCCACGTTATTTGATTACTTTCATCCCGACACCCTTATTTTGCTGCATGGTGATGTCAGTGATGCCTGCGAATTCTTCTGGGCAGATCTTAACGAGCGCTATGAGCAATACCGCTACAACAAACACCGCCCGTTGCTGGCTCCTATGGAGCTGTTTTTACCGGTAAACGAATTATTTGCCGGACTCAAACAATGGCCTCGGGTCGCGCTGGCTTCACAGCCCCTCGACGAGGCAGCCGGCAAACACAACCTGCATTGCGAAAAGCTCGACGATATCGCCTTAAATCCGCAAAAAAAGCAGCCCGCACAAGCCTTACTAGCCACCCTGTCAGAGGCCAGCGAGCGCGGTGCCAAAGTGCTGTTTTGTGCCGAATCACAGGGCCGCCGGGAAAACCTACTCGGTATATTAAGCAAGTACCAAATTAAGCCCGTAGAGTTTGCCCACTTCGATGATTTTCTTACCAGCCACGAAACCGTAGGTATCTCTATTGGCATGGTGGAACACAGTTTCCGCTGGAGAAATCCCGACGGTGAATTACTGTTTATCACCGAAACCCAGTTACTCGGCCATAAGATCAGTCAGCGGCGGTTGCGAACCGCGCAAAAGCCTACCGACGAAAACGCCATTATTCGAAACCTGGCGGAACTGTCTGTAGGTCAGCCGGTGGTGCATCTCGACCACGGCGTAGGCCGCTATATTGGCCTGCAAACCCTGGATGCCGGTGGCGTCACTACCGAATTTTTAACCATTGAGTACGCCAAACAGGCCAAGTTATATGTACCGGTGGCCTCGCTGCACTTAATTTCACGCTACAGCGGCGGTGAACAGGATTCAGCGCCATTACATAGCTTAGGCTCCGATGCCTGGGAAAAAGCCAAGAAGAGAGCTGCCGAGCGGGTGCGCGACGTCGCCGCAGAACTACTCGATGTGTATGCCAAACGCGCTGCCAAGCCCGGCTTTGCCTACCCCATTACCTGGGAAGAATATCAATCCTTTGCCGACAGCTTTCCATTTGAAGAAACTGCCGATCAGATTCAGGCCATCAACGCGGTTATTCAGGATATGGGCAGCCCGCAGGCTATGGACCGCCTGGTGTGCGGTGACGTAGGCTTTGGTAAAACCGAAGTGGCTATGCGCGCCGCTTTCTTAGCCGCTAATCAGGGTAAACAGGTGGCCATTCTGGTACCCACTACCCTGCTTGCACAGCAACACTTCGAAAACTTTAAAGACCGTTTTGCCAACTGGCCGTTTCGCATTGAGGTGGTATCCCGCTTTGTTAGCGGTAAAGCCACCAAATCGGTGATGGACGGCATCGAAAACGGCACCGTTGATATTGTGGTGGGTACCCATAAACTGCTCAGCGATACGATTCAGTTTAACGATCTTGGCCTTGTCATCATCGACGAAGAACACCGCTTTGGCGTACGCCAGAAAGAGAAGTTTAAAGCCCTGCGCGCCGATGTAGACATTCTTACCCTTACCGCTACGCCAATCCCGCGTACGCTGAATATGGCCATGTCGGGCATGCGTGATTTATCGATTATTGCCACCGCCCCGGCCAAGCGTCTGGCCATCAAAACTTTTGTGCAACAGCGCGATAAAGCGGTAATACGCGAAGCCATCATGCGTGAAATTCTGCGCGGCGGTCAGGTGTACTTCCTGCACAACGAGGTAGAAAGTATTGCCCGCACCGCCGAGGAAATCGCCGAAATCGTGCCGGAAGCTCGCATAGCTGTAGGCCACGGTCAGATGCGTGAGCGTGAGCTGGAGTCGGTAATGAGTGATTTTTATCATCAGCGCTTTAATGTGCTGGTGTGTACCACCATTATCGAAACCGGTATCGACGTGCCCACCGCCAACACTATTATAATGGACCGCGCCGACCACCTTGGCCTGGCCCAGTTACACCAGTTGCGCGGCCGGGTTGGCCGTTCTCACCACCAGGCCTATGCCTATTTGTTAACCCCGCATCCTAAGCGCATGACCCGCGATGCCGCTAAGCGTCTGGAAGCGATTGCCAGCCTGGAAGACTTAGGCGCAGGCTTTGCCCTGGCTACCCACGATCTGGAAATTCGTGGTGCCGGAGAGTTACTCGGCGAAGACCAGTCCGGCCAAATCGCCAGTGTGGGTTATTCACTGTACATGGATATGCTGGAACAAGCGGTCGATGCCCTTAAAGCCGGTAAAGAGCCGTCACTCAGCGATGCTAACCGCCTGCATACCGAAATCGAATTGCGCATCCCGGCGCTGTTGCCGGAAGATTACATTGCCGATGTGAATACCCGGTTGTCTCTGTACAAGCAACTGGCCAGCTGTAAAAACAGCGACGATATCGAAGCCTTCCAGATTGAATGTATCGATCGGTTTGGTCTGCTGCCGGATGCCGCGAAAAACCTTATTGCAGTGGCCGAGCTTAAACTCAAAGCCCGCCGCGTAGGGATTCACAAGGTCGAAATGACCGCCACCGGCGGTACCATCGAATTTAATGAAGACACCCCGGTAGACCCCGGTTTTATTATCCAACTGGTACAAACCCGCAATAAAATGTTTAAGTTTGAAGGCAGTCAAAAACTGCGGATCGTGAAGAAAACCGAGACAGCCCGCGAGCGATTAGCTATGGTGGACGGGCTTATAGAAGAATTTGCCAGGGAGATCAGCCAGGCATGAGGCGTATAATTGGTAGCCTGCTCGCACTCAGTTGTATAACCGCTTATCCGGTACACGCTAACGACGAAGACAAATGGTGGTTCGACATCGAGGTAATGCTGTTCGCCCGCGACACCGCGGTGAGCGATATGGCAGAACGGTTTGAACGTCAACAGGTATTAAGTACACCCAATACCGACTGGGATTTACTCACTGAGTATTACCAGCCAGACATCACCATGGTGTATAACTCATTACCGGTGTGCAACGCCCCCACGTCACCACTGTGGGCAGAAGCCCCCTCTCAGGAAGAAATCCTGCGCGAGTATTATATCGAGCCGGAGCCGGAAGAACCCGCATTAGATGATCAGGCCGGGCTGGTTGAAAACGGCCAAGTCATTAGCGACGAACCGTTTGTGCTGGCAGATGAAGCCGCTCACGGCATACAAGCATCAGAAAATACATTTGGTGAGCCAGAGCCTGACATTATCCCCCCTGCACCTGGGGCCATCGCGGCCTACTGGCTGTCATTTAATTTAAATGAACAACAGCTCTCGCCGGTAAGGGTAAAACGCCGCCCGCTCAATTGCGTTACGCCCACAGAGCCAAGCTTAAATCCGCAAAGCTGGCAGTGGCCACAACCGGATCTCTATGTACCGCCGCGTCAGCAAACGCCGCTTTATGTGCACGGTGCCGATTTTAAACGGGCTAACGGCCCGCACCTGCTGCCAACTAACCAGCTCACCCAGGATGATATCTACACCAGCATTCGCTGGCGTAAAGGTATCGAGCGCCTCGCTCATTTTAGCTGGCGTCAGCAGGTTAAATTTGGTCAGGACAAAGCCGAAACCCTGCGGTTATTTGCTGGTCAGAATTTTGCGCAGCAGTTTACCCAAAACGGTGATCTGCGCCCGCAACAATTGACACCCGGCGACGAAGCCAGTAGCGAGCAAAACGCCGAGCTGGCCGAACCGGAAGACACCTTTTTTGCTGAGCTGAATCAGCGCCTTAGTAACCCGCAGCCAATCAGTTTTGCCGGTATGATGGCACCGCCGGAAACCAACGACGACGGCAATACCCAGTCGGATATAAAGCGTTTATCCCCTATCTGGGAGCTTGACGGCTTTATACAGATATACCTTAAATACATCAACCGGGTGCCCTACCTGCACATTAACAGCGAGCTGTTTTATCGACAGCCTGTGCTTTCGGCCACTAGCCTGCCCGGCGCTGCGCCGGCCTACGAACTGGTCTCTATTCCGTTTTCTCAGCAGCGCCGCGTGATCAGTACGCAGTTGCATTATTTTGACCACCCGCTGTTTGGTATGCTGGTACAAATACGCCGTTACGATCGCCCCGCAGCGCCGCAACCCGCCGAGGAACAAGACTAATCATGAAAATCTATACCAAAACCGGCGATCAGGGTGAAACCCAGCTTTACGTCAACAAGCCACAAAAAGTGGCCAAAGACGACGCCATTATCGAATGTTACGGCAGTCTCGACGAACTCAATGCACAAATTGGCCTGTTAAGTGCTCGTCTGCAGGCTGATGAACTAGGCAGCGACAGCGACTTAGCGATGCTGGCAGCCATTCAGAATGCCCTGTTCAGCGTTGGCTTTGCGGTATCGGCCAGCTCGACCCTGGCCCCGGATGCGGTGGTGGATTTAGAGTCCCATATTGATGTGATGCAAGCCGACCTACCTCCGCAAACCAGCTTTATTCTACCCGGTGGCTGTGTGGCAGCTGCGCAGGCTCATGTTTGTCGTACTGTGTGCCGCCGTGCCGAACGACGCATGATCAGCATGGCCAAACACACTGAAGTCTCTGAACTCGCCCAGCAATACGTTAATCGCTTATCCGACTGGCTGTATGTATTTGCCCGGTATCTCAACGCCAGAGCCGGTGTAGCAGATGTGCCGGTCAGCCGCTAGGCGTTTATAACCGGGTTACGACCACCACACCAGTAATAACCAGTCCCACCAGAATATTCAGCATGGTGCCCTCGCGCACCATGGTCTGAATGGGGATCCGGCCGCTGCCATACACAATGGCATTGGGCGCCGTGGCTACCGGCATCATAAAGGCGCAACTGGCGCTGATGGCGGCAGGCATCATCAGCACAATAGGATCCACGCCAATTGCGGCCGACGCACTGGCCAGAATGGGCATCAGCAAGGTTGCGGTGGCGGTATTAGAAGTAATTTCGGTGACAAAACTCACCGCCAGGCAAAGTACTAACAAAGTCAGCACAATGGGCAGAGCCGATAGTCCGGTCAGTGCTTCACCAAGCAATAAACTTAAGCCCGAAGCGGTAAACGCCTTGGCCATGCAAATACCGCCTGCAAACAGCAGTAACATGCCCCATGGGATCGCCTCTGCGGTTTTCCAGTCGAGCAGTTGATCGGGCTTTTCTTTATCACCGTTGGGTACCAGAAACATCAGCACCACACCGGCAATGGCAATAGTACTGTCACTCACCAGCGTCATGCCCATCCATACCGACCAGTAAGGGCGGAATATCCAGGCCAGCGCCACAATGCCAAACACGGTCAGCACCCGTTTTTCTGCCGGCCGCCAGTCACCGGCCTTAGGTAAGTCGCATTCCGGCATATCACTTAATTTGCGGGTCAGCCAGAAAGCCATAACCGGGATCGCGATCAGCACTATGGGTACACCGGTCATCATCCAGTTAATAAAACTGAGCTCCGTGCCGGTGGTTTGCTGATACACACTCATAAAGATAATATTCGGCGGTGTACCGATAGGTGTCCCTACGCCGCCCAGGCTTGCTGAATATGCGATGCCAAGTAACAAGGCAGCCGCCAGCTTAGGCGAGTTCATCGACGTGATAATGGCCATGGCAATGGGCAGTAGCATTAAAGTGGTGGCGGTATTGGATATCCACATGCTCAGCACTGCCGAGGTGAGCATAAAGCCCAGCACCAGGCGCTTGGCACTGGACGCCCCGCATAAGCGCAGCATATACACCGCAATGCGCCGGTGCACGCCCGACTTCTCCAGTGCTTTAGATAGCATAAAGGCGCCCATCAATAGCAGGATCACGTGGCTCCCCAATGCCGATGCCGCCTCTTTGTAATCAATCACGCCAGCCATGGGAAAAGCCACAAACGGGATCAGAGAGGTAACCGGAATGGGCAGTGCCTCGGTCACCCACAAAATAGCAATTAACAGCGTCAGCGCGGCCGTCAGGCTGAGTGCCTGTTCAAAACCATTCGCCGCGAGTACGCCCCACAGCAACGCGCTGACCACAGCGCTGAATACGATAACCTTATTTTTAACTTTCATAGCGTTGCCACACCTCACAGGCTTGCTGGTAGGCATGCTCTGCCGTTGCTGAGAGCTGCCAGCCGGTTAGCCGGCTCAGGCGATGAGAGGGTTCAAGGGTGCGCGGCAGACCGTTTAAAATGGCCAGCGCACCAGTGGTATTATTACACGCCAGCACCATATCGCAGCCGGCCGCCAGTGCCTGTTGTGCGCGCTCGGGGTAAGTACCGGCCACAGCTGCGCCTTCCATCGATAAATCATCGGAAAAAATCACCCCGTCAAAGCCAAGCTTGCCGCGCAAAATGGTTTGTAACCAGTAAGGCGAAAACCCGGCAGGCTTATCGTCGATGGCCGCAAATCGCACGTGAGCTGGCATCATGGCATCAATTTTTTGCCGGGCGATGAGGTCTGCAAACGGCACCAAATCCTGCTGCTGTATGGTTTGCCAGTCTCGTTCATCCACCGGGGTATCAATGTGTGAGTCCGCTACCACGCTGCCATGGCCAGGAAAATGTTTACCGGTAGAGGGCATACCTATGGCGTGCATGCCGTCTATCAGGCACCCCGCCAGACGGCTCACTACCTCAGGCTCGGGCGAGAAACCGCGATCGCCAATAACATTAGACACACCGTTAATGTCCAGCACCGGTGCAAAACTAATGTCAATGTCCAGCTGTTTAAGCTCATAAGCCATAATCACGCCGCAGGCATAACTTAATGCGTCGGCGTCATTATCATTGTCGGTTAGCTGCAGTATCTGCCCCATGGCGGGTAGCCGGGTAAATCCGGGGCGAAAACGCTGTACCCGGCCGCCTTCATGATCCACAGCAATGATTAGCGGTTTGCCTGCCGCCTCACGAATATCCTGTATCAACGCCCTGAGTTGATCTACCGACTCGTAATTGCGCGTAAACAGGATCACACCACCGGTAAGCGGGTGCGCTAGCATGTCGCGTTCATCTTGCTGTAAACTGAGGCTGCGACAATCGATCATTACTGGTCCCATGCTGACTCCTGGACTCCAATGCATTGTTTTACAATGCTAAACTGCTTAGGACGTGGCGACAAACAAAACTGTGAGCTATACCATCAAACTGCCGCCGAAAGGCTTTAAGCATAAGAAAAAACAGGGAGTATTACACGTGTTAAATTGGTTAAAACGGATCGTACTGGCGGCAATTGGCCTGTTAATCATTGCAGTGATGGCGATTTACTTTACCCTTCGTCAGTCACTCCCGGCCTTAGACGGTGATCGCATTGTCAATCAGGTTCAGCAACCCGCCACTTTGTCGCGCGACGCCCTCGGCCAGGCAATTATTCAGGCCGACTCACGCAAGGAAGCCATGTATTTACTGGGCTTTGCCCACGGCCAGGACCGTTTCTTCCAGATGGATCTGCAACGTCGGGTTGCCGCCGGTGAGCTGTCTGAGTGGCTGGGTAGCATGGCCCTCGATGTCGATAAAACCGGTCGTTTTCACGAATTCCGTCGCCGCGCCAACACCATCTATGCGCAGCTGCCCCAAGCACAAAAAGACATTCTTCTTGCTTATACTGAAGGGGTTAATCAGGCCGTTGAAGAACAATCTGCCCGCCCCTTCGAATATATCCTGACTAATTTTGAGCAGGCCCCCTGGTCACCCGAGGACAGTATTCTGGTGATCCTCAGCATGTACCTCGATTTACAAAGTGGAAATGTGAATCGCGACCTTACCCTGACCGAAATTAAACATCAGT
>CEUU01012752.1_pt1 | contig 14870 bp, 15 predicted proteins | sample 531321 | NCBI WGS metagenome assembly CEUU01 (sample SAMEA2622658, study PRJEB7988) | marine metagenome | isolation source: saline water (ENVO:00002010), including
CAGCCTTTTTAATTTATTGTTAAATGGCTTTTCTTTTTTAGATTTAGCTAAAAATAATAGCTTAACTAATCCAAGAAATAGTGGTTTAATTGAACCATTTACGATAAATAGATATGGAACTATGGGCAAAACAGCTTTTTCTCTTAAAGTAGGTGATTTTTCAGAACCAATTGAAAACCTTGATGGAACTTGGTCCTTAATATATTTAGAAGAAAAAATAAATGAACAATACATTCCTATAAATAAAGTTAAAAATAAAATTAGAAGTCTTTTGAGAAAAAGTTCTCAAAAAGATGCTAAGGAAAATTTATATCTTTCTCTTTTTGATAAATATAATGTCTCAATTAATCCACTTTTTTTTGAAAAAAAATAACAAATGATTAAAAAAACTATTCTTTTATTTTCTTTTTGTTTTTCTCTTGAATCTGCTGATGGTGTTGTAGCTGTTGTTGGAGATTTTCCAATATTAAAAAGTTCTGTTTTGCAATCAGCTCAAATGCTATTAATTCAAAAAGGTAAAAATTCTTTTTCAAACCAAGATGAACTTAATTTATTATTAAACGAAAGTTTAGAAAATTTAATTAATCAACGCGTTTTATTTGAGAAGGCAAAACAAGATACAGATATTGTTGTAACTAATGATGATGTTATTAATTATATGGATAATTATATTGATAATTTAATTATGCAACATGGGTCAAAAGAAAATTTAGAAAATGTTCTTGATCAATCAATCAACTCATTTAAAAGAGAATCTTGGGATGATGTATATAAATTAATTGTTACTGAAAGATTTCAACAAAAAATTCTCATTGATTTTGATGTTTCAATTAATGATGTAAAGAAATTTTATAAAATTAATTCATCAAATCTTCCATTGCTTCCAAAAAAATATAAATTTTCTTTGATTGAAATTCCTATTTTGCCAAGTGAAGAAAGAAAAAAAGAAATTTATAACTTTCTAATTTCCTTAAAAGATTCAATTAAAGCTCTTTCTTTTGAAAAATTAGCAATAGCACATTCTGAAGATCCCGGATCTTCATATAATGGTGGCGATTTAGGTTATATATCAAGGGGAACTTTAGTAAAAGAATATGAAAAAGTTGCTTTTGGATTAGAAATTGGACAAATAAGCGATCCTATACTAACAGAATTTGGCTATCATCTTATCCTTCTAGTTGATAAAAAAGGTGAAAAAATTAGAACCAAACACATTCTGAAAACTATTACTCCAAATAATTTAGATAGAGAAAAAGCCAGGGAGAATTTAATTAAAATAAATAATATAGTAAGTAGTAATATTAGTTCTTTTGATTCTATCGCAACTGTTTTTTCAAAAAAAGAAAATAATATTTCTTCAGTAAAAAATGATTGGATTTATTCTACTGATATGGATGAAAGAATTGAAAAAGAATTATCTTCACTACAAGAAAATTCTATTTCTTTTCCTATTGAAATGGATAATAGTTTTTTATTAATTAAATTAAATAATAAACAAGAAGAAACAAACCCAACTTTAGAAAATTCTTGGACTTTTATCAAAAATTTAGCTTATCAAGATAAATTAACAAGCAAATTAAATAAATTATTAAATGTTTATAAAAATGAAATTTATATAAAATATTATGATTAAAAAAAATATGTTAATATATAGGTTTTAATCAATACTTATTAACATTTTAATTAACAAAGAATTTTAGAAAGAAAAAATATTAAATTAACAATTTCAACAAAATATAAAAAAATAAAATATATTATTTAAAGGAGTATTATATATATATGAATATACTTATAAATAGAAGTGCTTTGCAAAGTGCTTTGCAAAATTTAATTAAAATAACACCTACAAGAACGACTCTTCCTATTTTACATTCAGTTTTATTTGAGAAAGATAAAAATAACATAGTAATAAGAGGTACAGATTTAGAAGTTTCAATGAAAATAACATTAGAAGCCTCTCATAATAATTTTTCTCCTTTTGTAATATCTTTGAAAAAATTAAATGAAATAATAAATGAAATTGATGATAAAGAAATTAATATAAAAGTGGATGATAATAATAAAATAAACATAATTAGTTCATATGGTGTTTATACAATGATGAGTAAAAATCCAGAAGAATTTCCTTCTTGGACAAAAATAAAAAATAATAATTATTTAACATTTGAGAAATTTGAATTACAAGAAATAATAAATAAAACTTTATATGCAGTTAGTAAAGATGAAATAAAACCAGCCCTTCAAGGTGTTTTATTTGATAATCAAGAAAAATTGAATATAGTTGCAACTGATGGAGCTAAGCTAATAAAAATAGAAGTAGAAAAAAAGGAACAATTAAATAAAAATATTATAGTACCAACAAAATTTTTGAATTTAATTAAAACATTTATAAAAAATAATAATAAGATATTTATTAGTGAAAATCATTTAAAAATTGAAATTGACAATATAAAAATATCATCAAGATTAATAAACCAAAAGTTTCCAGATTATTCTAGTGTAATACCACTAGAAAATGATAAAAGAGTAAGAGTAGATAGAGATTCTCTGTTTTCGTCTTTAAAAAGAGTATCAATTTTTTCTAACAGATCAACAAACCAGATAAATATGAATTTTAAAAATAATAAAATAACAATATCAACAAAAGATCCTGAAAATGTGTCATCTGGTACAGAAACAATAGACTGTGATTATAAAGGAGAAGAAATAAATATTGGATTTAATGGTGATTATTTAAAGGAAACAATAAAAAATCAAAAAGAAGGAACTATAGAATTTTCCATGAAATCTTCTGTTAGCGCAACCCTATTCAAAGGAGAAAAAAATAAAGAAAAAGATATTATTTCTTTATTAATGCCTATTAGAATAGGCGATTAAATGGAAAAAATAAATGAAATAATAAAGGAGTATTTTTTAAAAAATAATAAAGATAATCTCGAAGAAGAAAAAGAAATATTTAAAATATGGAAAAAAATAGTAGATGAAAATATTTTTAAAAATACAAAAATAATAAAAAAACAAGAAAATAAATTGTATATAAAAGCAAAAAATTCTATTTATAGAAATGAAATAAGTTTTGAAAAAAACAATTATTTAAAAAAATTTAACATAAACAAAATAAAATTAAAAGAAATAATAATACAATGAAGCAGAATAAAAAAACAGAATATACAGCAGAAAAAATAACAGTATTAAAAGGTTTAGAAGCGGTAAGAAAAAGACCAGCTATGTATATAGGAGACATTGGGCAAAAAGGTCTCCATCACTTAGTTTGGGAGGTTGTAGATAATTGTATAGATGAAACATTGGCAGGATACTGTTCAAAAATTATAGTTACTATACAAAAAGATGGTTGGGTTTCTGTTGAAGACAATGGAAGAGGTATACCTGTTGACATTCATAAAGAAGAAGGAAAATCAGCACTAGAAGTTGTTATGACAGTATTGCACGCAGGGGGAAAGTTTGATAAAAGTACTTACAAAGTTTCAGGAGGATTACATGGAGTTGGGGTTTCTGTTGTTAATGCATTATCATCAAAATGTGTTGTTGAAGTATCCAGAGAAGGAAAAATTCACAGACAAAAATATGAAATTGGAAAAACAAAAGGATCGGTAGAGATAATTGGAAAAACAGAAAAATCAGGAACAAAGATATCTTTTTTGCCAGATTATGAAATTTTTGTAGGAACAAAGTTTGAATTAAAAACGATAGAAAACAGATTAAGAGAACTTGCATATCTAAATGAAGGACTAAAAATAGTAGTTAGAGATGAAAGTAAAAATGAATTAATTGAAATAACTCATCATTATAAAGGAGGATTATCGGAGTTTGTAAAATATTTAGATGAAGGACATAAGCAACTGTTTGAAGAACCAATATCAATTAGGGGAGAAAAAGAAGGAGTTCCTGTAGAAATGTCACTGATTTACAATGAATCTTATACTGAGAATTTATTGACATTTGTAAATAATATAAATACAATTGAAGGAGGAACTCATCTATCAGGTTTTAGAACGGCATTAACAAGATCATTAAATAAATATGCTCAAAATAATAAACTATTGAAACCAGTTAAAGGGAAAACATTTACTTTGTCTGGAGAGGATTCAAGAGAGGGTCTAACAGGAGTATTGTCAATAAAAGTTCCAGAACCACAATTTGAAGGTCAGACAAAAACAAAATTAGGAAATGGAGAAGTAAAGGGAATATGTGACTCTGTGATAATGGAAGGATTGTCTGATTATTTTGAACAAAACCCAGCAGTTGCAAAAAGAATAATTCTTAAAGCTGAACAATCAGCAAAAGCAAGAGAAGCAGCAAGAAAAGCAAGGGAATTAGTAAGAAGAAAAGGAGCTTTAGAATTTTCTGGTTTGCCAGGAAAATTAGCAGATTGTTCAGAAAAAGATCCAAGTTTAAGTGAAATATATTTAGTTGAGGGAGACTCAGCAGGGGGATCAGCAAAACAAGGAAGAGATAGAAAATTCCAAGCTATTTTACCACTTAGAGGTAAAGTCATAAATGCTGAAAAAGCAAGATTTGATAAGTTGTTGTCAAATAATGAAATACAAACTATAATAACAGGAATAGGTGCGGGTTTCTCAGAAGACAATGAAGATTCAATAGGAAAATTTAATTTAGAAAAACTAAGATATCATAAAATAATAATAATGACAGATGCAGATGTGGACGGAAGCCATATAAGAACATTATTATTAACATTTTTATATAGGAATATGCCAGATTTATTTTTAAGAAGACATATTTATATTGCACAGCCACCATTATATAAAATTTCTCAAGGTAAAAAGTTTTCATACGCCTATTCTGAAGAAGAAAAAGAAGAAAAAATAAAGGCATATAAAGAACAAAACAAAACAAAAACAGCAATACAAAGATATAAAGGATTGGGAGAGATGAATCCTGAGCAATTATGGGAAACAACAATGGACCCAGAAAACAGAACTCTTTTAGAGGTAACAGTAGATGATGCTGAAGAAGCAAATAAAACATTCATTAAATTAATGGGAGAGGAAGTAGAACCCAGAAGAGAATTCATAGAAACTAATGCAAAATTTGCAACAAACTTGGATATATAAAAATGACAGAAGAAAACAAAAATGATGAAATAATTCCAGAAAACATTCAAAAGAGAGATATTGTTAGAGAAATGAGCGAATCATATCTTACCTACTCAATGTCTGTGATAGTAAGCAGAGCCTTGCCAGATGTAAGAGACGGTTTAAAACCGGTTCATAGGAGAGTCTTGTTTGGTTCTTCAGAATTAGGAGCAAATTGGAATAGACCTTATAAAAAATGTGCAAGAACAGTTGGCGAAGTTTTAGGGAAATATCATCCTCATGGAGACAGCTCTGTTTATGATGCTTTAGTTAGAATGGCACAACCATGGTCTTTGAGATACCCTTTAATAGATGGTCAAGGAAATTTTGGATCAATTGATGGAGATAGCGCAGCAGCAATGCGTTACACTGAATCAAGAATGGAAAAAATATCATCAGAAATGCTAAGGGATATTGAAAAAGAAACAGTATCTTGGCAACCTAATTTTGATGATACAATAGAAGAACCATCAGTTCTTCCTACAGTTATTCCTACATTATTAATGAATGGAGCTGATGGAATAGCCGTAGGTATGGCAACAAAAATACCCCCGCACAATCTGAAAGAATTAATATCAGGATTAATAGCATTATTGGATGACAAAGAAATTACAATTGAAGAATTAATAGAAAATCATATAAAAGGACCAGATTTTCCTACAGGAGGAACAATAATAGGCACTGATGGTATAAAAGATGCATATAACACAGGAAGAGGGAAATTATTAATAAGGGGAAAAGCAGAAATAGAAGAAACATCTACGGGAAGAGAAAGAATAATTATAAACGAAATACCATATCAAGTAAATAAATCAAATTTAATTGAAAAAATAGCACATTTAGTAAGAGATAAAAAATTAGAAGGTATATCGGATTTAAGAGATGAATCAGACAAAGAAGGAATAAGAATTGTCGTAGAATGCAAAAGAGACGCTATAGCAAATGTAATATTAAATAATCTTTACAGCCAAACACAGCTTCAAGAAACATATGGTGTTATTTTACTAGCTTTGTCAGGGGGGGTGCCTGGCGTGATGAATTTAAAAACAATTTTAAATCATTTTTTAACATTCAGAAGAGAAATAATTGTAAAAAGAACTAATTTTGAATTAAAAGAAGCTGAATCTAGAGCACATATTTTAGAAGGTTTAAAAACAGCTTTAGATAATATTGATAAAATAATAGATATAATAAAAAAATCTGCAGACCCCATAGTTGCAAACAATTCATTACAAAAAAGTTTTGAGTTATCAGAAAAACAAGCGAGAGCCATTCTTGATATGAGGCTTCAAAAACTAACATCATTAGAAACAGATAAAATTATTGAAGAACACAATGGGCTATTAGTTTTAATAAAAGATTTAAAAGAAATATTACAGAGTGAAGACAGACAAAGCGAAATAATAAAAACAGAATTTGAAGAAATATTAGAAAAATACGGAGATGATAGAAAAACAAATATAATAGAAGGCTCAGGAACACTTTCAATTGAAGATATGATAGCAGAAGAAGACATGGTTATAACAATAACACATAATGGATATATTAAAAGACTAGCATCTTCAGGATGGAAGACTCAAAAAAGGGGCGGCAGAGGAATGAAAGGCGCTCAAACAAAAGAGGAAGATTTTGTAGAACATTTGTTTGTAGCTTCAACACATGATCACATGTTGTTTTTTACTGATAAAGGAAAATGCTATTGGTTAAAAGTTCACCAAATTCCAGTAGGGAGTAGAGCCTCACAAGGAAGAGCAGTTGTTAATTTAATAGGTTGCGAACCAGGAGAAAAAGTTAAAGCTTTTGTATCGGTTAAAGATTTTAATTCAGATCATTACATAATTATGGCAACAAAAAATGGAATGATAAAAAAATCATCATTGGAGCTTTACTCAAAACCAAGAAAAGGTGGAATATTTGCGATAGAAATAAGAGAAAATGATGAGTTAATAGAAGCCAAAATAACTAATGGAAAAAATAATATTGTTCTTGGAACAAGCTCAGGAAAATCTATAATGTTTAAAGAAACAGACATAAGAGCAACCGGAAGGAAAACAATGGGAGTAAGAGGTATAAAACTCGGTTCATTAAGAGATCGTCTTATAGGAATGATTGTGGCGTCTGATGAAGGAACAGTTTTGGTTGCATCAACTAAAGGCCTTGGAAAAAGAACAAGTATAGATCAATATAGAATTCAAAAACGAGGAGGAAAAGGAGTTATAACGTTAAAAACAAATAATAAAGTTGGAAAAATGGTTGCAATTCTAGATGTCATTGATACTGATGACTTGATGATTATTACAAACAAAGGTGTAATGATAAGACAGTCAGTAGAACATATAAGAATAATTGGAAGAAATACACAGGGAGTAAAATTATTAAGACTAGATGATGGAACACAAATTTCTTCGATAACAAAAGTAATGGAAAAAGAAGAAGAAAACAACGAAAAGGAAGAATAAAAATAAAAAATAAAATAAAATTAATATTTGAAAACATAAAAAAAACGCAAAAAGGAAGCAAAAATAGACAACTTATAAATTTAATTGCCGTAACAAAAACACAACCAATAGAAAGAATAAAAGAAGCAGTACAAAATGGGATTACAATTATAGGTGAAAATAAAATTCAAGAAGCGGAAAAAAAATTTAAACAAATAGATAAAAAAATAGAAAAACATTTCATAGGACACTTACAAAGCAATAAAACAAAAAAAGCAGTAAGGCTTTTTGATGTAATTCAAACAGCAGACTCTCAAAAAATAATAAATAGTATAAATAAAGAAGCACAAAAATTAGAAAAAAAACAAAAAATTATGCTTCAAGTTAATGTTGGAAGAGATGAAAAAAAATATGGGTTTTCATTAGAAGAGTTAAATGAAGTTGAGTTAAAAGGATATAAAAATATAGAAATAATTGGAATAATGACAATTCCGCCAAAAAATAAAACAGATAAAGAGCTTAGCGATATTTTTAAAAAGACAAAAGAAATTCAAGAAGAAATAAGAAAAACTATAAAAACATGCAAAGAAACATCAATGGGCATGTCAAGAGATTATAAGTTGGCTATAAAACAAGGAGCTACATACATAAGAATAGGAACAAACCTTTTTGGGAAAAGAAAATAAAACAATTTTTTATACAAAACTTTTATCATCAATAGAACACAAGAGAGGTGTAAAAATATTTGATAATGAAAGTTTTGAAAAAACAAAAAAAGAAATAATAAAAATAAAAAAAAATCAAATCATAGAAATTTGGGGCGCAACAGCTACCGAAAAATATAAAAACAAAGAAATTTTACAAGTTAAAGATCATATAAATTTTTCAGGATATAATCCTTTAATTGGAAAACAAAAAAATATAAAAACAAATTTTCCAGACATGACAAATATCTATGAACAACATAAAAATGCGATTGTAACAACATCAAGAGGAAAATATTTCCTACAAGAAGAAATATATGAGTACCCAACACAATATTTTTGCTATTTTGCCATAATTGCAAGATCGTTAGGAATAAAAAAAATAACTGGATTTTTAATAAATCAAGAAATCAACAATCTAAAAAAGCATATTGCTGCCAAAAATTAACAGATTTAGCCCACTCTTCAGATGAATAAAAAGCGGCAGTACCACCAGGAAGTTGAAGCTGATTTCTCATCATTGTAATTGGCCCCATAGGCATACTTTCAAACCCTTTAGGTAAAACGTTAAAACTTATAAGTTCCCAGTTTGCAGAAGTAGAGTTTTCATTGTTTTCTGCTAAAACATCATGGCGATAAAGAATGAAATCTACGTGGTAAGCCTTTTCTGGGGTTCCGTTTAAGGCGCGAGTTTGAATATAAAATTGTTCGTTTTTTCTTCTTTTAACAACTTTAGAAGACAATAAAGTTTTTGAATTTATTTTAACAAGAGGACAAAAAAAATATTTAGAATATTTTTTTTTAGCACGGACCAAACAAACTCCATCCCTATATCCTTTAAAAATATGTTTTCCAGGTTTATTTAGTCGTTCTTCCGCATGCTTTGCCATTTTATCAAAAGAAAAACCTATTGAATATGATTTGCCAGAACCTTTGACTTGTCTTTTTACAAAAGAATTTACTTTAACAGAAATTTTTTTCAATTTAAATCTCCAAATAATATCGTTAAATTTATAAACATTATGGGATGCTTTTACAAAGAAATAATATTACAAAAAAAGACTAGAGGAATTCATTTAATAACGGAAGAAATTTATAAAAAATGTGAAGAAATAAAAAATATTGAAAAAGGTTTAATGACAATTTTTATAAAACACACATCTGCATCAATATGTATTAATGAAAATACAGATGAATTAGTAAGAAAAGATTTACAATATTATTTAGACAAAAATATACCAGAAAATGATCCTAACTATGAACACACAACAGAGGGATCGGACGATATGCCTGCTCATATAAAAACAATTTTAATTGGAAACACAGTACAAATTCCTATAAATGAAGGAAAAATGAGTTTAGGTATATGGCAAGGAATATATTTTTGTGAACACCGAAACCAACCAACCAATAGAAAAGCTGCTATAACAATTAATTATTAACATGAAAATAATTGATCTTTTTAAAATAATAATGGGTTTTATTTTGATAATAGTGGGCTTAGTGGGTGGATTAATTCCAATATTTCAAGGATGGATTTTTGGTATGGCAGGATTATTGATCTTATCGAAATATTTTAAAACAGCAAAAACTTTCTTAGATTGGATAAAGAAAAAAAAGGTTACCAGCGATGGAAAGCAGGATGATCAGAATTAACAGAAACAAAAGTTCCCACAAAAGAGGCACAAATTTTTTCTTTAACACAAAGAAGAGCATTAATAACAGCAATATTTTTATTTATACTTTCTAATTTTGCATTAATATGTAACAAAGCATTAGAAGGTGTTGGACGTCTTAACTTAACAGAATAATCCGCTGTAACAGTACAGGGGGTTGAATCTAGGTTCAAATGTTTCATTAAAAAGTAAGCAGCAGCCCAGTTAGAATGGCAGTCAAGGACAGAGCCTATTATTCCTCCATTTAAAACTCCAGGAAAAGCCTCGTGGTGTTTGCTAGCTCTCCAATCACAAACAATTTCATTTTTATTAATAAAGCTTTTTATTTTTAAACCCTTATCATTTAAACATCCGCAACCAAAACAAATTCCTTTTGGAGCAAACGTTTCTTGTAAACTTTTTTGATTCATAGTTTGTAAATATAAGAATATATTTTTTTTAAAATTATTATTATTTTTATTGCAATGAAAAGTCAAAAAAACACAAAAAAAAATGAACAAAAATTAGAATTTTTTACTGTAGATGGGGAAAATTTAAAAAAAATATACATACACGAACCTACAATATCAGCAGGATTTCCTTCTCCTGCAGATGACTATATAGATACAGAATTAAATTTACATAAGTACTTAGTAAAACACCCTGCAGCAACATATTTTGTCAGAGCAAGCGGATATTCAATGGAAAAAGCAGGAATATACGATGGAGATTTGTTGGTTGTAGATAAATCACAAGAGGTAAAAAATAGAGACATCGTAATAGCTTATGTCAATGGTGAGTTTACGGTAAAAAGATATATTGTAGAAAAAACAAAGATAATTTTAAAAGCGGAGAGTAATTCAAAAATGTATTCAAACATAGAAATAAATGAAGATGCAGAGTTTGAAGTTTGGGGAGTTGTAACATATACGATTCATAAAAACAAATGATAGCATTAGCAGATTGTAATAATTTTTATGCTTCATGTGAAAGAGTCTTCAATCCAGCGTTAAAAAACAAGCCTATTTTAGTATTGTCTAATAACGATGGTTGTATAATTGCAAGAAGTAATGAAGCAAAAAAAATGGGATTTCAAATGGGAGAACCCATTTTTAAAAAAAAAGAATTTATAAAAAAAAATAAAATAGAAATGTTTTCATCAAACTTTGCTTTATATGGAGACATGTCTAATCGAGTAATGTCCATATTGATGGAAGAATCACCAGAAATAGAAATATACTCAATCGACGAAGCCTTTCTTAATTTAAAGGGAATAAGAGAAAAAGAAAGATTTGTAAAAAAATTGAGAGAAAAAGTATTAAAATGGACCGGAATACCTATTTCAATAGGAATAGGAGCAACCAAAACATTGGCAAAAATTGCAAATGCTAAAGCAAAACAAAAAGAAGAAGGAATATATAGTCTAAAATCTAAAGAAGATATTAAAAATATATTAGAATCAAAAGATGTTTCAAGTATTTGGGGAATAGGAAATAGAACAACAATAAAATTAAGATATTATGGAATAAAAACAGCTATAAATTTCAAAAATGCTAGACCAAATTTTATAAAAAAAGTATTTTCAATAAATATGCTAAAAACACAAGAGGAATTGAAAGGAAAAAAAAGATATGATATAAATGTAAACCCAGAAACGAAAAAAAATATTTGTACTTCAAGAAGCTTTTCTAAAGAAATAAAGGAATATAATAAACTAAAAAAAAGAATTATATCATATTCAATGAGAAGCGCTGAAAAACTAAGAAACCAAAAAGGGTGCGCACAGACATTAACAGTCTTTATACAAACAAATAGATTTAAAGAAACAAGATACAGCAATGCAAAAAGTATAATTTTTGATGTAGCAACAAATGATAGTTTAGAAATAGTAAAAAAAACGGTAGAAAATTTAAAAAAGATATATAGACCAAATTATAAATATAAAAAAGCAGGAGTGGTATTAGGGGGGATTATAGCAGAACAAAAAATACAAATGAATCTTTTTGATAAAATAAATAGAATTAAAAGAAAAGAATTGATGAATGCAATAGATAAAATAAACTATTTAAATGGTAAGGAAACAATAAAAATAGGGACACAAGGAATAAAAAAATATAAATCAGAAAAACAACAGCGGCTATCCCCAGCATATACTACAAAATGGAAAGAGATATTAAACGTAAAATAATAAAAAAATCATTTTTTATTTAATTTTTCTTTACGTTTTTTAGAAAGTCTTTTGTTAACGTCAAGCTCCATTTTCCTTAAACGAATTTTTTTAGGAGTAACTTCAATAAGTTCATCTTCAGCAATAAATTCTATGCATTGATCTAAAGATAAATTTTTCGAAGCTTTTAATGTAACAGTTGCTTCTGATGTGGAAGATCTCATATTAGTAAGTTTTTTTTCTTTTGTAATATTTATTTCTAGATCATCTTTTTTATTTCTTTCTCCAATGATCATTCCCGCATAAACTTCTTCGCCAACGTCTAAAAAAAGTTCCCCACGATCTTCCATAGCAAGGCTAGCATAGCCAGTTACTTTTCCAGGCCTATCAGCAACCATGACGCCATTAGTCCTTTGTGGAATAGGTCCAAACCAAGGTTTGTAAGAATCAAACAAAGAATTCATAATTCCTGATCCTTTAGTATCAGTTAAAAATTGACTTCTAAATCCAATCATTCCTCTAGATGGGATTATAAATTCTAAAGAAACGCGGCCAAAACCATTGTTTTGAAGATTCAACATTTTGCCTTTTCTTTTCGATAATTTCTCTGTTATAACACCAACATGGTTTTCATCAACATCTATAAAAACTTTCTCAGTAGGCTCCAAAGTAGTATCGTTTTCAAATATTTTAATAACTTCTGGCTTAGAAACCATAAATTCAAACCCTTCTCTACGCATGGTTTCTATTAAAATGGCCATTTGCAATTCACCGCGACCCCGAACTTCAAAGACATTTGTATCATTTAATTGTTTAATTTTTAAAGAAACATTGCTTAATAATTCCTTGTTAAAGCGATCGTTTAGATTTCTAGAAGTTAAAAACTTTCCATCTTTTCCAGCAAAAGGGCCATTGTTAACATGAAAATTCATAGAAACGGTTGGTTTATCGATTTCAATTCTTGACAATGGTAATGGATTCTCATTGCAAGAAATTGTATCGCCAATGTTGATATTTTCAATACCAGCAATACCAATGATGTCACCAGCTTCTAGTCTGTCAACTGGAACTCGTTGGAGTCCTTTAAAAGTATAGCAACCAGAAAGTTTTTGATTATGTTTATAGCCATCTTTAGAACATAAACAGTAAAGAGAGTTAATTTTTAAAGAACCATTTTGAAGTCGACCAACCGCAATTTGACCAACATAAGGATCATAGGCTAAGTTAGTGATTAAAAATTGGGGAATATGGTCGTCAATTGCAACTGGACCAGAAATTTTATTAATAATTAAATTGAAAAGGGGTTCAAGGTTTTCAGACTCGTCGTTAAGTTCTAAATGTGCTATGCCTTTTTTAGCGTTAGTATATATGATAGGAAAATCAATTTGTTTATCATTTGCTCCTAAATCAATAAAAAGATCATATACTTCGTTTATAACTTCATTAATTCTTGAGTCAGGACGATCAATTTTGTTGATGATTAAAATCACAGGTAGATTCTTTTTTAATGCTTTTTTTAAAACAAAACGAGTTTGAGGTAGAGGACCTTCACTTGAGTCAACTAAAAGCAAAACACCATCCACTAAGCTTAAGCTTCTTTCAACTTCACCACCAAAGTCAGCGTGTCCTGGGGTATCAATGATGTTAATTTTTACGTTATCATAAAAAATAGCCGTATTTTTTGCAGTAATAGTTATACCTCGCTCTTTTTCAAGATCCATAGAGTCCATAACTCTTGATTCCACTGTTTGATGTTTACTAAAAATGCCGCTTTGTTTTAACATTCCATCAACCAAGGTTGTTTTTCCGTGATCAACATGAGCAACAATTGCAATGTTTCTAAAAGTATTTTTGTGCATAACTTAAAATATTAAATTAACGAAGATGTAAAAATAAGGATATTAATAATTCTAATCATACTTCAATATTAGAATAAATGTATAAATTTAATTATGAAAAATATAAAAGATTACCCAACAACACCAATAGAGCTTTTCAATGAATGGGCTAAAACAGGAAAAGACAAAGGCATGGAAATAGGTCACAATAAATCTGTTCAATTTATGATAGAGCTTTTAAAAACATATAAACCAGAAGCAAATTTAGGAATTGACATTGGGTGTGGCAATGGATGGGCAGTAAAAAAAATGAAAAAAGAATTAAATTACGATAAGATAATTGGAATAGATGGATCTGAAAAAATGATTCAAAATGCCAAAAAAGAAGATCCAAAAGGAGAATATTTTTGTGAGAATATAATTGAATATAAATATAAAGAAAAATTTGATTTTATTCATTCAATGGAAGTTCTTTACTATTTAGAAAATCCAGAAAAATTCATTAAACATGCTTTTAGAAATATGCAAAAAGATGATGGAATTTTCATTATGGGCATAGATCACTATGAAGAGAACAAACCTAGTTTAAATTGGCCTAAAGAGTGTGGTGTTTTTATGAACACAAAATCAATAAAAGAGTGGGTTGATTTAATAAAATCAGTAGGCTATGAAAATGTCAAATATTGGCAATTACCTGTAAATAAGAAAGAAAGCACATTGGTTGTGTTAGGGAAAAAAAATGAATTATAGACAAATAGATAAAATTCCAAAAAAATATATAAAAAATAAAATAAAAGAGTTTTTAAAAGAAGATATCCCTAGAGGAGACTTAACAACAGATAATATTTATAATGAAAAAGAAAAAATTGAAGCACAAATACAAGCAGGAGAAGAATTAATTTTCTGCGGAAAAAGTATCGTAATAAATATGTTTGATGAAAGATGTATGGT
>CEUU01015473.1_pt1 | contig 14724 bp, 24 predicted proteins | sample 531321 | NCBI WGS metagenome assembly CEUU01 (sample SAMEA2622658, study PRJEB7988) | marine metagenome | isolation source: saline water (ENVO:00002010), including
GGCCAAAAATTAATAAAGCAAGAATAAGTATTACTGTTACTTCTGGCAACCCTACTCCAAAGATATTCATAATAAATTAGTTTTAAATTGATTATAAAGGACATTTTTTATAAAAAAAATAATATAACAAGTTTTTCTAATGAAAAAATCAATTTTGATCTACAAAACTTGTTGAATAATTATAGTTATTAAAACTCCTTTAAAAAAAACAAACCAAAGCAGAGCATAATCACTCAATCTTAATTTCCTTTGATACCAGGAAATTATTCTTTTGTGAGATTTAATTAGTCTTTTCATATTTTAATATTTTATATATCTAATTTACAGCTATTTACATATTTCGAAAGCTTTTATTCCAACTAGGGAATTTTTAATCCTCAAAATAATAATTTGGACAATTTTTGTTGGCTAGCAAAAGCGATTCTTTATAAGATTAGACTATAATTAACTTTATTTAAGTTGATTATAATTATTGAATCTATGAAAAACTTGATCTATTTATATATTATTTTATTATGCCTTAATCCCGTATATGGAGTTACTACAAGGATGTTTAAGGTTTTAGATACTTGTGCTCGATATAGACTAAATGAAATGGATTCTTTTGAAGCTATTGAAAAACTTAAGTTGAAAATTAAAAATAATAATGAAGAATATGCTCAAAATATAGTTAAGAGTTATTGTTCTGTTTTTACTCCAAATGAGAAAATTGAATTTTAAAAAATTCTTGAAAAATATAATGTAGTATTTTTTACTTCTAAGTCGCTATTTTAGTGTTCTAAGTTTTAAAATATAATTTTAATTATTTCTTTTGAAAATAGGTGAAAAAGTTCCTGAATTTCAAATGCTTGATCAAAATGGAATTCAAAGAACTAATAAAAAATTAAAAACTCCTTTAGTTCTATTCTTTTATCCCAAAGATGATACTCCTGGATGCACAATAGAGGTTTGTGGATTTCGCGATAAATATGACCTTTTTAAAGTACTTGGTGCTGAAGTATGGGGAGTTAGTAATGGTAACACTGCAAGTCATTTAGCTTTTGCTAATAAAAATAAGCTTCAATATCCCCTATTATGTGATGTTAACGATTCTTTGAGAAAGATTTTTGGTGTACCAAAAGTTTTAGGTCTTCTTGATGGCAGAGTAACATATGTAATTGATAGAAAGGGTTTTGTCAGACATATTTATAGAGATCTTTTAAATGGTCCTGCACATATCAAAGAAGCTATCAAAGTTTTAAAAGAACTTCAAAATCAGTAATATTAATAATAATTTTTTTATTAATTTTTTTAAGTTATTATTGCTTTAATAAGAAATTTTTAAATGTCAAAATCAGGGATGAAAGCTATAGATGAAGCTATAGCAAAAGGGATTGACCTTGATGGTTCTGTAATACCTCAAAAAATGTTGGATTTGTATAATAAAATAATGCGGGAAGAAAGCAAAAGGGAAAGAAGTGGTGTTAAAAAATCTATGCGTAATAGATGTGTGAAAACAGGTTCAAAGCACTTTAATAAAGAGATATTAAATCAGTTATTAATAGATGCTGGGTGGGAAGGCTTAAAAGATAAAGAGATAACTTTTTTTTATGAGTGAATTTATATTTTATAATTGGGTTTATTAAAAGTTTTTTATGGTTAAACGAAATTTCAAAGAAATTGGAGAACAGCTAAATCAATTAGCATGTAGAGAATGTACAAAAGGTTGGCTTGAAGACCATGATAATTTAACTCAACCAATAACAGATATAATTGAATGTTTTAATAATGGTTTTATCACTGAAGAATTAAAAGATCGATTATTAAAGGAAGTAAATGAACTTAAAATGACAGATTTATGATATCAAACTTCACTTTATTATTATTTATTAAAGGTATTCAATAAATTAAATTAATTAGGTAATAATAATCATAAATATTTTTTCTAATGATAAAAGATTTTGCTATCGCTTTCAGTGAAATGGGTTTGAAAAAATGGCAGATAATTTCAATGACTCTTAGCATAGTTATATTTCCAATTACTTTTTTTATCTCATCAAAAAATTTTGATGCGAAAGCAGTGTATGGGTGGATGATAGAAAAACCCAATAATAATAATAAATAAACTATTTGGGATATTAAACATACATATTTACTAAATTAGAAAAAATTGCTAACTATTAAATAGTGATAGTGTATTTAATGTCAACTCCATCTTATTTAATTCATATTCTCTATGGACAGTTAACTGCTATGAATAGTGATTTAATTCTTGTGATAATACCAATAGTATCTATATCGGTTCTTATTTTTGGTTTAAGGTCTATTTTATTAGATACCACAAAAACAAAATTTAAAAAACAAGTTTAAATTGATTGGCTATTAAAAAGAATTTATGAAATTAACCGACTTTAGATTTCTTAAAAATTAAATTAATTTTTTTCAGAGATTTTTCTTGATTTTTGATAAGCTATGTTTGCTTCAATAACTGTAATTAAAGATATTAGTATTAGTCCAGATAAACCTATTAATTGCTCTAATTTCAGTGAATTTTGATCTATATGAAGTAATTTAGTTAAGCCAAACCAAAAAATAATTGCTGCAAAGGTCAAAAAATATTGACGCCATCTTCTCTGATAAATATAACCTGTACCTAAACCTGGTAAGAAATTTAATAGGGATGCCACCCAACCGCTAGAGGAGGCTAAAACTTCATCTTTACTAATTTTTTTCAATTTAAGTTTTATGCTTATTATAAAGTTAAAAGATAGAAAATGTTTAAGTTCTTTTTGCTATTGATTATTATTTAACATTTAATCTTTACTTAAAAACCAATGCCCATCCAGTAAGGGCGAATAAAAATATTGCCAAAGCAAAAAGACTTTTACCACTGGCTTTTCCTTTTTTATCGGTAGCTTTAAAAGGGATTAATGACATTCTTATCTAAAATAAACTTTAAAAATTATATACTAATTCTTAAAATTTTAAATTTTTTATTAAAAATACAATACATTTGAAAGACTATTAAAAATAAGACTTTTTAACTCTTGATAAAACTAAGAATTAATAATAATTGTAGGATTTTAACTTTATTAACCTTTAGTATTAATTAAATTGTTTTAATGATATAGATAGTTAAATCAAAAATTGGATCTAATTTAAATTAAAAGATCATTTTAGTTGCTAGAAGAATTTTATAAAATGGATTTATTGATAAATTCTGATTTAATTATCCCTTCTAGTGAACTTCTTTGGAGATTCACACTCACGAATGGTCCTGATAGACAAAAGATAAACAAAAATGACAGCAAAGTCGAATTAATTTTTTGTGTGTGAAATTCCAAATTTTTAACATCTCAACAAAAATTGAAAATAAGAAATGACAATAATATTCGTTTAATTAAAGAATGTATTATAGTTTTCAAAAGAATAGATCGCAATTTAGAAATCGCCAAAAAGCAATTTGTAAAATCACAAATATAATTAAATGTGCTTTAAATGCAAAATAACTATCAAAAAAGCAACAAATCTCTTTAGAAAATCTCAAGAAAAAAGAATAACTGAAAAAAAGAAAAGAGGTGAGTAAAAAATAATAGGAGCAAATATTTGCATTTATATTTATGATGAAAACTTTAAAAATAATAATTTATAGTTTAAATAAAATTAAATAAATTTTTTCAAATATCTTTTAACTCTCTTATCTAAAAATAATTAAGAATTAATATACTATTCATTAAGGTTGTAAAACTAATTCCTTGATTTGTAAATATTTTTCTTGACAAAGAAAAGAAGATTTTTTATTGTTTTTACTATACTTTTAATCAATGCAACAGCAAAAAACGGGAATAACTATTGAAGCAGGAGTAAAAAGACTTTCTGCCTTAATGAAGAAAGGGTTAATTACTGAAGAAGAGTTTTCTTCCTCAGAAGAATTAATTATTCAAAGTGAAATGGAAATTCCAGCTGAAAAACAATAGAAAATTAATTAAGTACTTATATAAGTTCCCTTTGGATAAAGACTTGCAATTTTTTTTAATTGTGATATTTTTTTTCTTTTAAGATCATTTGTATATCTCATCAACATAATTGAAAAATTTATTAATCCAAATATTATTAATAAAAGGAAAAATTCTAATCCTGCTACTATATTCATATAAGATTTTTATCTCTATTAAATGTGACAAAAAAACTTTAGTTATACATCGGTATTTATATCTATATTGTTAAATTATTACGTTCTCTTAAAATAATGAAAAAGAATCAAGAGCCTTTAGAAAAAGTTATTAGAAAACTTCAAGAGGATGATGATCTTGGCCAACTCAAGAAGTGGAATGAAGATATAATTAATAAAATCGTTTTGCTATTACCCTCGATCTTATTTTTATTGACTTTCCTAAAAATAAATAACGATAAATCTTTTATTGATCTATTTAATTTTATTATATTTTCGACATTACTAGTTTCTTTCGGCGTTGCCTTGAATTATCTTTTACAAAGGAATAAATAACAAGAATTTTCTAAAGAATTTTTTAAAAAGTATTAAAAAATTTAAAAAATAAATCAAATTACACGCTAAATTGCTAATTTTTGTACTTTGGATAAATATCCCATAAGTTAATGTATTAAGAATTCAAAATTTTAATTTGGAAATTGTTGTTGTTGGAACAGGTTTGTTAATTGGCTTAGTTTTAAGTTGGATTTATGGACTTAGTGGTGGAGATATATTTATATGGATTTTTTGTTTGTATTTAGGATTAGAAGTTGGACAGTTATTGTTTTCTGATGATAGCAATGATGATGATGATGATTATGATGGGGGGATATTAACTCCAGTTTTACAAAGTATATAGGAATATAACGAACTAATATTTAAATTTATTTTAATCCTTTTCTAACTATCCAAAAATAATAAGTTATCCATATTGGAGGAAGATATTTAAAAATATCTAACAATTTATAAATATAAAAGGGAGCGTTTTCATAAATAACTACATCCTTCAAAAAAGATGAAATTAAAATCCATATATAGATTATAAAAATATTAGTTAATAGTAAAACAAGCTTATTTTTTTTAAATATTTTTGGCATAAATAAAAATCTATTAAATTAATTTTCGATCAAATTTCTAAAGTGTCAACAATAAAATATTCTTTCTTATGAAAAATCTAAAATAGTCCTACAATAACAGTCTGAAGTATCTTTATTTCATATCACTGTGCCTTTTAGAGCCTTATTCAGCAAAATCCCCCCGAACGAAGAAATCTTCTTGTAGGATATTTAATATTTTCTTAATATTTCATGGCTATTTCAATGACTCGTGGTTATAGCGAGCAAACTGCTGGAGCTAAAGACTGTATTGATAAGGCTACTGATTGGGGTTTGGAATGTATAAACAATATAGGAGAAGGTAAGAAAATCTTTTTAATGGATTACGGTGCAGCAGATGGTGGTACTGCTGTTGAATTTTGGCAAACAATTATTAAAGAGATTGATAATAAGAAACCTGAAATACAAGTCTCTTTAATTGGTAATGATTTATATTCAAATGATAATCAAGAGCTTTTAAATAACCTTTCTTTTCAATCACTTGGAAATGACAAAGTGTCCACATTTTTATGTCCAGGGAGTTTTTATGATCAATTAGTTCCTAATGAGTTTATTGATTTTGGATTTTCTGCTACAGCAATGCATTGGCTGAATAAGAAAGTTACCTCCTTAAAAAATCATACTCATGTATTAGCTTCTAATGACGAATATTCTCTAGAAGAATTTCGCAAACAGGCGCTTTTTGATTGGAACCAATTACTTGAAAGGAGAAGTAAGGAGATAAAAGTTGGTGGAAAATTATTAACTGTTAATTTATCTAGGGATGAAGATAATAGATATTTAGGAAATAATGGTGGCAAAACAGTTAATGTTCATGATGAGATTCATTCACTTTGGTATGAACTATTAAATGAAAAATTCATAAGTGAAGAGGAATATGAAAAAGGAACTATACAAAATTTCTATAAATCGCCAAGTGAATTTATTAGCCCACTCCAAGATGTAAATTCACAATCTTATAAGAATGGGTTGAGATTCCTCAAAGAAAGAACAGTTTATGTTGAATGCCCATATAAGAAAGCCTGGGAGTCGTCTAAAAATACTGAAGATTTTGCGCAAAGATTAATGGAAACTATAAGAAGTTGGAGTAGACATAGTTTCCTCTCAGCACTTGATAATAATAAAGTAAGAGATTTTAATCCAGCCGATTTACTTTTTGAAAGACTAGTAGAAAGAATAAAATCTAATCCTGAGAATTGGAGCCTTGATTATGTTGAACATCATTTGATGATGGAGAAAGTATAATGGTTAATTTACTAACTCAAAAAACAAGAGAGGTAGGTGTTATAGCTGAATATATATCAGATGATTTATCTGTGTTTATTGTTGCTCAGAATAATGGTTTGAATTCACCTGCTAATGGAGGTTTAAGGCTTTTAGATTATCATTCGGATATAGAGTGTATCCAAGATGGTTTTCGACTGGCTAACCTAATGAGAATTAAGCATGATATCTATTCAACCGGTTTCTCTGGTGGCAAAATTGTGGCTAGATCTTCTAATATTCTATTAGTTAAAGAGAAATTAATTTCTGTTACTTCAAAACTACTTGAAGATCTTGAGGGGCGAATGATTACTGGTTGTGACCTAAATACAAATATGCAAGATATGGAAAAGTTATTTAAGTTAACTCCTCATGTTTTAGCAGCAATTAATAGTCAAGTTGATGCAAGTAGTGCAACAGCATTAGGAGTAATAGGCGCCTTTGAAGCTTTTCAAAAATCTGCAGATTTTGATATTTCAAATGGTGTTTTGGTTCATGGTTGCGGTGCTGTTGGGAAAATAGTTGCAGAGGAATTAGTGAAGAAAGGAGTCAAAACATTTGTTGTTGATAAAGATGTCGATAGAACAAATATATCAGGAACGATCTCCTTAGAATATGATAAAAATTGGTTTAAAAGAAAGTTTGATGTACTTATACCCTGTTCAATTTCAGGTTTAATTGATACTCAAATTGCACCATTTCTTGTTAATAAAAAAGCAATTATTCCAGCAGCAAATGCTCCTTTTACAAATAAAATAATTCCACAAAAATTAATTGATTTAGATGTTACTATCATTCCTGATCCTATCGTAAATGCTGGTGCTGTAATAGCTGATTCTATAGAGAGATATTCTCCAGATGCATGGGATAAAACATCTGCGAATAAAGTTTATTCCTTTATAAAAGATACAATAAGAAAAAAATCCTTCGCCTTTTTATCACTTGTCAAAAGTGGTTTAAATGTTGAAGAAAGTATTCAACTAATTCGGGAAGAAGATTGTCAAATTATTGGAAAAACCTTTTAAAACTATGATTAATAATTATCTCCCAAATCAAGTTGATATTGCAATAATTGGCGGAGGTATGGCTGGTTTAAGCGCAGCTGCTTCACTTAGTGAATTAGGTATTAAAAACGTATCTGTATTCGAATCAAATAAAGTTGCTAATTCCATTGGAAGTAGTTTTGGTGAGTCTAGAATGTACAGAGAAATGTATTCGAATCCAGTTCTTTGTAGACTTGCTAAAGAATCAAATAAACTTTGGAAAAGACTAGAAGATAAAGCAGGTCTCTCTTTGAGAAAGGAACATGGATTATTGTTTTATGGAGAATCATGGGAAGAGGAAACAATAGAGGGATCAATTCCAGGAGCTCAAAAAGTTATGAATGAGCAAGGAATACCCTATGATTATTTAGAAGCTAAGGATATTTCTAATAGATTTCCAATAATTCCAAAAGATCATTTTGTGGGTCTTTTTGAACCAAGTGCAGGAGCTATTCATAGTGATAAAGCAATACAGAATTGGCTAAATATCGTTGAGGAAAGTGGAAATAAAATATATGAAAATTGTAATGTTGATTTTATTGATGAATCGAATGGTGAAATTCAACTTAATGGTAATCATATAGTCAAATTTGACCAATTAATAGTCGCTTCAGGTATGTGGTCAAATGATTTATTAAAACCATTAGGTTTAAATCTTGATATTAAAATTTGGCCAATGGTTTGGGGATATTATCTAGTTGAAGAAAATTTTGCCGTTCAATATCCTCAATGGTTTTGTTTTCAAAGGGCTAGAAATGAAGATGGCGGTTTATATTATGGCTTTCCAGTTATAAGTAGAAATAAAGATAATATTTCAAGGATTAAAGTTGGTATTGACTGGTCTCCTCAAGATTTAATTGGTAACAGTAAAAATGTAATGAATAATCCTTACGTTGAACCTCTAAAGTTAATGCTAGATAAATTTATTTTCAATAATCTTAAAGGTGTTATTAAGTGTGATGAAGTTTTTGTTAGCCCATATACTATGACTGAAGATGTAAATTTTATCCTTGATAAACCAAAAACAAATATAACTGTTTTTTCTGGAGGATCTGGCCAAGCTTTTAAATTTGCACCATTAATAGGAAAGTGTTTAGCTGAAAGATCACTTGGAAAGACCTTGAGTTTTGATATTAGTTGCTGGGAAATCAATAGAGTATTGTTAAAAAATTAGGTAGCAAATATATTTTATTCATTTAAATTATTCATAACCAATACCATTTTCTGGGTTTGTGATATATAAAATCAGATTCAATACAAAATTCGAAGGTAAATTTAAAGGTTTTAAAAGTAATAAGGTAATACCTTGAGTTACATTAAATCCTCTTTCTTCCAAAATAAAAAAATTAATTTATTTTTATTTTAGTTATTATTTTTAAAAAGAGAAAAAAACTTCTAATTTGGTAAAAATTTCTTACTTAATTAATTTATATTTTTGATTACTTCATTATTAAGAAGTAGATTCTTTAAAAATTTATGTATTATTTTTCTTTCAATTGTTTGAGTTCTCTTTATTAATTAAAGAAAAAAAGTTACGAATTGAATTTTAATTAGAAGAAAAGAAGAAGAAATAGACAAATTGATTTCTTTGAATTATGACTTGCCTCAAAAATTTGACTTGAAATTATTTAAAGAAATAAACCTTTACTTTGGATAAACATATGAAAGGTAGGATTATGTAGATAAAAACCATAGAAAACGTTAAGTAAGAAAATTACTAATCCAGAGATTGCAAAAAAATATATAAAATAAACCTTTTTGTCATTTAATTGATTATTTAAAACCAATTTTTTTGATTTCATAAAAATAAAAACTCTAATTAATATTTAGCAAATAATATTTTTATAGATATAAAAATAAATGTTTTATTAATAATGGCATAAACTATTGAAACAATTTTCGCCCTTTCCAGGTCCATCCAATACCTGTATACGTTTTATATATGGAAAGAATACTTATATATAGAATTAGTATTCCTCCAAATCCATTTAAATACCAATACTTATTAGGAATACGATAATTAATTTTCAACCAATATCTCTTTAAGGCATAAATAAATAATGAACAAAAAGAAAATAAACATATAAAGGTATTAATAGGAGAATTATTTATAAAAACAAGTGGAAGTGATGTTAAGAAAACAATCCAAGGCATAGAATAAGCCAAAAGAACAAATATTGAAGCTGTAATAGACTTAAAAATATTTTTGTCTAAACCTAGAAACCAATTTTTACTCCATCCTTCAACTAAGGCATTTAAATCTTTATACATATTAAGTGAAACATCTTTTAATGCGATAAGAAATTTTAATTTAAGATTATTTTCTTTTATTTTTCTTGCTAAGGCGAGATCTTCTACTACTTGATCAAAGGAGCCTTCATGGCCACCAATCTTGTAATATGCGCTACTTTTAAAGAGCATAAAAGGACCCGCGGCAAAAGCTAAATTACTATCTTTATCATTAGTACTAGAAATTGGGAAGCCAATCATTAATAGACTTGTCATAATTGGCTGTACAATCCATTCTGCTAGGCAATTACAATTAACTTTTGGAGCCAGTGATAGTAAATCTATATTCTCTTTATAAGATTTATTTAAAGCATTGAAAATACATTTTTCTTCTACTACAACATCTGCATCTAGAAAAAGTAACCATTCTGAATTCGCTTTTTCTGCAGCTTTAAAGCAAGCCCAGTTTTTTCCCACCCAATTTTTATCTTTTGGTCTCGGTCCTGCGGAAATAATATTTATATTCTCAGAATTATTGAATAATTCTTTCTTGCAATTTTGCGCATTTAAAAAAGTCTTATCAGTACTACAATCATCTACAATAATTATTTTGTAATTTAAACATGGATTGTTTATTTTACTTAATGCAGTTAGACAATTTACTATATTAATTTCTTCATTAAAACAAGGAATTATAATAGTAAGACTAGTCTCAATTCGCCCTATAAATTCTGTATCTTCTAGAAACGGAGCATTTTTAAAAATATAAATTTCAAAAAAGAATATAAATATAGACAAAATAAAGCAAATTAAAGATATTGTAAGTAAAATAACCATATTTATAATCAACCTATTGGCATAGTATAAAGCAACTTTCTAATATAAAAAAATTTTTTATATCAATAATGTTGTAAATATTACTCTTTCTTTTGAATATTACTTACGAACAACAAATTTAGGTTATATTAAATATCAAATTAAAAATAGATTATGGCTGAATCTCAACAATTAATTCTTATGGCTACAGCCCTTTTGATAGTAATATTTGCTGGAACATTAGCACTTAGACTTGGAGTTAGCTTGAGAAATGATTAAATATTAATAACAATTTTTATCAAATATCAAATGTTTTTAAAGTTTCCAATAATTAATTGAAAGCATCAAATATTAAAAAACTGGTTGATAAAAAATATTTGAATATTTAATTTGGGACTAAAGAAGCTTAAAAAACTTACATTAGGAAAAAAATTTAATCATTAATATTCATTAGTAGCTAGATTAATTATTTCAATTTGAATCCCTCAAATAAATAAAGTTATAATTTTTATATAATCTTCTTCTAATCTAAAGTAAATATAATACATATGAAACTTATCAAGGATTATGTAGATCGTTTTCATAATAATAATTTACCAGTCATTGAGAAATGTTTAATAGTTGAAGAGGGAGATGAAATTTATATAAATAAATGGATTAAGAATGGTCAGATTATTGGTAAAGCAAAAGATATGTTTGAGTGGATTGAAAGGAAATATTTAAGAAATAAATCTCCATTGCTTTTAACCGATAGATATAAATTTTCTGAAATACAGGAAAGATTTTATATGAAATATTGGAGATTACTTGTTTTATTAAGTGATTACCAAGTTAAATACCGCTATTATTCTAAGGCAATTAATTCAATCAAAAATAAAAGTTATATAAGTATGAATCAAGATGAATTCTTAAAACTTTTTGAGAAGAATAAAACCCATGAATAATATTATAAATTGCAAAACCTGATGATTTTTTAAACTATTATTAAAGAGTAAGGACTTTATTTTTATGAAGTAATAATTTAGATAAATTTTATGTATAGCAATAATGAATAATTTATTAATTGAGATTTTTTTTATATCTCTTGGAATAATTTTTGGTGCAAGTACTAGATTCTTTATAATCTCAAGATTTTATTTTTTTAATATTATTAAGCCTTTAAAGATATTACTTGTAAATCTTTTTTCTTCCTTTATTTTAGGATTATTCTTCCCTATTCTTAATAATCAAAAATTAATTAGTGATCAAAAACTTCTATCAGTATTTTTAATTGGTTTCTTGGGTAGTTTAAGTACTTTTTCAAGTTTTATTTACAATATATTTGAATTGTCTTTAAATAAAGAATTTAAGAAACTACTGATTTTAATTCTCACCTCTCTATTATTTTGTATATTTGTATTTTATTTAGGTTTTTTATTAAGTATCTTCTTGTATGAAAATTAAATATATAACTAATATATTTATAATAGTCTCTTTATCTTCTTTAATAGGTTCTTTTTTTAGATTGCAGATAGATAATATTTTTTTAACAAATATGTTAGGTTGCTTTTTTCTTGGTTTAATTAATAATTTACCTATTTCAAAGAAAATAAAGTTATTTTTTGGATTTGGTATTTGCGGTTCACTAACCTCTTTTAGTTCTTGGATCTTAGAATTATTTATAATCATACAAAAGAAATTATTTCTTTTATTTTTTATAAATATCTTAACTTTTATTATTTTTGGTTATTTATCTGCTTACTTAGGTTATATATTAGTCAAAAAATTTATTTAAAACTTATTAAATATATATCATGATTACTAGAGTATGAGAATTTATAATAAAGTTCTTTCGAATTAGTAATAATAATAATTATGTAGATTGATATTATAATTAACCATTAATATTAATTAAGTTAAATATCAATTTAAATTATGGGTTTCGCAAAACTAGCTTCTCTGATTATGGTTTTATTATTAATTGTTAGTTCTTTTATTAGTTTATTTATACTTGTTTTAAGATAGTTTTAAAGATAAATATACAAAAATATGAAGAAAAGATATAGAGAAGAATTTGAAGAAGGATCAGAATTATTATGGCCTTCTGATAAAGAAGATAAAGTTACGAGGAAATTTTATAGAGATCTTTCTCATTTATCCAAAAAAGTCTCTAATAAAAGGAATAGAAGTAGTTTAATCATTCAAATAATAAAGTTACTTTTTGGTAGAGGGGGTTCTCCCTTAAAAAAATAACTATAGTTAATCTGCTATTTAATAATTTATTTTTTAAGTCTTTCAAAAATCTTATTTTTTATAAAAAAAATTTTAATATTCAAAACACTAGATTTTCTAAGATTTTTATATACTTAAGAAAAATAAATAAATAAACTTAAACCATGTATAAAAATGATGTCCCCTCATTTGTTGGTGACTTAATTCCCTCAACAGCAAATTATCAAAAGATTTTAGATATCTATCAAAAAGGTTTGAAGTATGGAGAATTTTATGAAGAACCTATTGGGGAAGATTTTATTTATCCAGATTGGTAATAAAAAAGAGAACTAATAAAGGCAGTTCTCTTTTTTTTGAATCAATTTGAAAAATGCTTTTTTAAATATTTTTATGCAAATTAAATTCTGTTCGAATTTGTTTAATTGCAAGATTTAGGGGATTAAACTTAATAGTTTTTGTTCCATATATCGCTAGTAATTATAAAGCGAAGTCTTATCAGACTCATAGATGAACATGCTTTCAAGTTAATCCCTTTCTCGGGAAAACACTAAATTTCAATGGGAACATCAATCATTTAAGATTGCCTCAAACTCGACATTTTTGAATCTACAACTTATATCACACAAGAGTAAATCAGTGTTTATGCTGATTTACTTAAAGATCCTTTTTATTCGATGATGTCTATATGTACTTAAAAATATTGGATTTAACTATCAACTTAATAACAGTAAAATTTTTCCAAAAATTATCTATCTTAAAGAAATTGATTAATACAAAAACTTTTGAAATTTATCGATTATAAATTTATACTTAGACGGTCACAAATTTAAAGTCAAATATTATTTAGAAGCTTTTTATCTAAAGAACAAAAAAAATATTTATTAAACACTTGACGTAAATTCTCAAAGAAATTATATTGATAGTACACATGTATTACTCTAATGACTTTAGGAGGAGCTAATGTTTGGACTAATTTTTCTTACGGCAGTGGTATTAATGCCCCATGTGGTTACTTGCTTAACCCAGAAGGTAGCCGTCTGATTTTTTTTGATAGATGTAAAAAATCACCTATCAATAACATTAAAGTTTTTACTCATCTATTTTATACAAATCATTTAGGAGAACCAGTTGGGTTAAAGAATACGAGATTGTTAGATCTTAATTGTGCCTTTGAAACATGGAATGAATTGATGAATAATGGCTGGACTGAAATTAAACACAATTTTGAATAAATCATCATGAACCAAATTAAACAAATACAAAAGAAAATTTCTAGAGAAAATAGAAGTACTCTCTTAAAAGAACCAACAAAATTATTAGCAGATTTTTTCAATGGCGTTGTTATTGAAATTCAAGAAAAAACACATGACTAACAAGCAAGTACTTCATCAAGTTTCTGTAAATTTATTTAGTAAATACAGAAAAATAGAAAACTGTAAGTCTTGTTTTGTGATTTGAAATTATTCACAACAATTAAGTAATTAGAGACCAAAATAAATGACAAATCAAGTACCTTAAGAAACTTGAATATTATTTTTGATAAGCAATTTCTTCCTTGCTAAAAAAATAAATCTATATAACTTTGATAAAATTTAAGATTTTATTTTTTAGAGTTCATTATGGAATAAAAATTTATACTTCAAATAGATTTTTATAAGTCCTGAAAAAGTTTATTAGTACTTAATATTCACTCTATAAAAAAAAATACAGAAATACCTCTTGCAAAATATAATTCTCTCTGGCAATATTAGCAACCGACTCTTTAAATTTTTGGTGCACTAAAAGATGTTTCCATTAATGGCCATGTAGAACTGAAGGATTTGAGGTCAGGGTTTCTCGTAAATATTTTTCTTTTGGTTCAGCTGTTAAAAAACTCCTTACACAATAACTTTACAACAATGAAAATTATTAAAAATCTCAGGTCGCTTCCTATTGATTCATTGAAGGTAATTCGACGTACGCCTCCACTAGTTTTTGCAATGGCTGTTTTATCTCTAGGAGGATTTATAGGTGCTTCAACTGTCCTTGTAAGAGGATTTAGGATTGTTGAAAATTCAATAACTGTTACTGGTGCAAG
>CEUU01254427.1_pt1 | contig 14616 bp, 10 predicted proteins | sample 531321 | NCBI WGS metagenome assembly CEUU01 (sample SAMEA2622658, study PRJEB7988) | marine metagenome | isolation source: saline water (ENVO:00002010), including
TAATAATAAAGATTTTTTATGGGCTCCAATCATCATCAATACATGACAAGGTTAACAACTGGTGCAGATGCTCCAGACATAGTACTTCCAGCAATAGATGGTTCAACATTTAATATGAGTGATTACAAAGGAAAAAGAGTTATTTTAACATTTTTTAGATTCTCTACATGTCCTTTTTGTAATATTAGAATAAATAGAATAATTAAAAAATGGAATGAGTTTCCTGAAGATACGGTAATGGTCGGTGTTTTTCACGCGAAAATAGGTGAACTTACTAAGAGAATGAATAAGCATAACCCTCCGTTCACAATAGTTGCTGATGAAACATATGAATTCTTTAGGAAAAACTCTGTTATGAAATCATTTCTAAGGTTTATGTGGGGAGCTGTACGTTCACCAATTACTTTTATGCAAGCTACTTTGAAAGGTTATTTTCCAATGACTATGTCATTATCAAAATTATCAATTATTCCTGTGGATATCCTAATTGACGAAAATGGTAAGGTTTTCGAAGCTCATTACTGTAAAGATACTGTAGATCATTTACCAATTGATAGGCTAATAGGATTTGCTAAAGGAAATTAAATATTATTGAAAAATCCTCGAGAACTGAATGTATTAGCATACAAAAATAAAAATGCAAAATCAGTCATGAGGCTGTATGGGTCATGAGTTTTTGAATCGATTATCAGTTTGTTATTCGGATGATTTCGAATGTAAAGCGGAAGAAGTTTGGAAACTAATTAGTAAACCAGGAAATCTTAATCACTCACATCCATACTGTAAATCAAATATTGTCATTCAGTGGGAAGATAATAACCATGTAGATCGTCTTATTTACCTCAATGGAAGGAATTATATCAGATCATTTCAATCATGGGAAGAGGGTTCAGGATACTCACTCATAATTGGAAAAGAGGGAGGACCACAATCATACGTAGTCTGGAATATCATGTCAATTGGTGATGAGAAATCAAAATTAACAATTACTGTATATCCATTTATTTTAGCAAAGTTACCCAACTTTATTGCATATTTACCTCATAAAATTTGGGTGAAACCTCGTCTTGAAGAATATCTTAAATCTGTGATTTCAGGGTTTAAATATGTATTAGAAAATAGAGAAAAGGTTCCTAGAAACCATTTTGGGAAACATCCGTGGTTTTCTTGATTTAAAATTAATCTACAGGTTGTCAAAATGAAATGGGACCATATATCTCAGGCATCATTAATTCAACTCCAAATAGAGGATCTGGATCACTACTGTCCATATAGGCAATAAATGAACCACCATCTGGAAGGATACCCATACTAGCAAAATCAAATCTGACATCATTTCCAGCCCCTGAAGTAGAATCTAAATCTCCTAACCCAAGATAGGTTAATTGGTCTGGTACTAATGATTGACTGAAGTCCCTAACATGCCATGCAACATCAACATCAGGTCCATCTGAACTTTGATATCTGACATTTAGAACAAATAAATCATGTTCTCCATTTGAGTGAAATTCCCATTCCTCAATATCAGAAGCCATTTCAGAAATATTGTATGTTTGATTTAACCAACTTTCACCACCATCCCATGATAATTGATGTATGAGTGCTAAACCGTCCCTAACTACACAATGTAATGCACTACTAGAATCAAATGCACAATATTCACTTGGTAAGGTATTTCCCCCCATAGTTTCAGCTTTATACCAGTCTAAATTTGTATCAAGGTATGCATCATCACCATTGACAAAATAATCAGGAAAGTATAATCCTCCAGTCGGTACTGGAAAAGCTCTCATTTCTTTATGTGGTTTAGTATAATCCCATTCGATACCTAAATTAGATGCGTTTAAATCAACCTGAATAACATCTAAATCTGCATCTCTATCGGGAAATGGAAAATAATCATAATTCAATCCATCAGTGGAAATTTGCCCTCCTACATTCTGAACTTGATGCCAGAAATTAGATATCACCAAACTAGCCCAAGGACCAGAACCGTAAATTCCTCCAGAGATAGGACCTATTACTTCTACTTGCCAAGACCTATCATAAAACGGTTCGGGAGTTCTATTAAAACACCAACTCCACTCTTCTGCTTCAGCGTCATAAAAGAATGCGTAAAACTGATCTGCTCCGCTGGAACTTGGGTAAGGAAACCAACCCATAGAAATTATATCTCCATTTGTTGCTTGAACAATGCTTCCTTCACCTAAACCTTCTTGACCAGGAACTGTTGGTTTTGGTTCTAAACAACCAAATTGAGAAAATATTGATGGTAAATATTCATCCCATGTATGCCCCCTATCTTCACTCCAAGTAGGGTATTCTCCTCCAAAATTCAAAATTAGTCCTTCTTTTGTTGCTGCCAGATAATGTTCACAACAATTTCCACCTTCTTCGTTTCCGAAAACCGCCCAAGATAAATTTGTGGATACATTAATAGCTAAATCTATTGAAGTAAAATTTCTTTGATCATCTAATCCTGAATCATACGTCCTAAACTTTTCAAAAATTGATACTGCCACTGGTACATTTTCTTCTAATTCATCCCCAAAACACCCTGCAATTATTGGTTGTAAAATCACTAAAAACAACATTAGAGCACCGAACTTCTTTTTTTCCAACACAAAACCACCTGAATACGCTAATTAATAACTCCTAGCACCATTTTCTCCTGAATAATCATGCCCTGACGCTTTGAAATAATCTCCACTTGTTCTGTTCACAAGAGGTAGTGTCAAAATGCTTTCATCGGATAAATCTATTTGCACTGGCCCTAATGATGCAACACTTGGAACATAATCTTCTCCTGTTTGAGAAATTACTAATTCAATTGTACTTCCTGCGGATACTACTACATCCATTGGGAAAAATTCCATCATTGCCACAACTGTTTGGAATGGAACCAATTGTGATCCTTGTTTTCCTCCAGCATGAAACCTTAAATCCATTACTGCATGGCCTAAATGTATACCTGATTCTCCATCTCTCATCTCAATAAATAAATGCCCGTTATTAGTAGTTAATACAGTTGATTTAATATGAAATGTAGGCATTCCTGCAATTAACAAATCTTCTTCAAAAGGCCCGATTGAAAGAATTTTTGTCGAAGTACCTGTAATTGTTGAGCCCCCACTGATATCTTCTATATCAGTACCTGCTAAAAATTGCCGATATTCTGTATCTGGCGCTGGCCAAGTTTCTTCAACCCTCCAACCACCAAGATTATCTTGCATTTCTACGTTTAACAATGGTTTATTGCCTTCTCCTTTAAGATACCAATTAAACCACAACAACATTTCATCTGCCCAATCCCATCTCAGTGTATACGGATAAGCCTCAGCACCTCTACCAGAGGATAATGAAGCGTGCCCTTCTTCCCCATCTCTATCTGGATAATCGTGACCCCATTGCCCTGCCAATGTTTTTACTTCAATTCCTGCATTTTCTAATTGCTGATGTACAGGGAATGCCATGTGAGGATCTACATTCCAATCTTGCATACCTTGAATGATATAAACGGATCCATTATAATTCTCCAGTGCTCGAGTTAAAAAGTGTCTTTGGGACCAGTAATCAGAGCCAATCCAACTAAGATCGTCTCCGCTCAAATAGGCTCCAATTCCAGCATAATATCCTTCAACATAACCTCTACAACCTGTTTGAACATCCTCTAAATCTCCATCTAATCCAAACGAACCATAAACACCATTATGCATAATTGCCCCTCTGGCTTCCATGCTTCCATTCCTCCACATCAAATCTTGTGCTCCAATTAATCCAGACATTGGAACTATAGTTTTCAGGAAGTCATTACCAAAGGTAGCAGCTTCCCAGGGTGTTGAACCATCATATGATTTGCCAATAATTCCAACATTTCCACTTGACCATGGAGCGCTTCCCAAATATGTTACAGCTGCATCAATTCCTGCTTGTTCATCAACTCCCATCAAATCCATACAATGGGTACTGTCTCCAGTTCCAAAAACACTAACTTGTGCAACAGCATAACCATGTTGAACATAATTTTCAATCAAAAATCTTCCAAGTCTATCAGCTGGAGTTAATGCATCTACATCTCCATCATTATAGTATGGACCAATTTCGGCAATTGCCGGAACCTTACACTCCTCAGTTAAATTATCAGAATCCCAATCACATCCCTCAATTATAGGTAGCCATAGCCCCATGTGCACAAGACAATCAGCTGGAACATTAGTTGTACATCCACCCTGTGATGCGGGTAAGTCTACTTCAACAAAGATGGACCTTACTTCATCTGTTTCAAATGAACCATTCATAGTCACCCTACTAAATTCATCATCACTACGATAGTCAATTTCATATCTATCCCAAACAGATGGATAACCACTTTCTTCAGTTGTTTCAATTACAACTGAATCTGCAAAACAGCCAGAGAAAATAGGTAGTATCATAGAAACTATAATTAGGCAAACATTACACTTGCGCATAGTCATTGGGTGAACTAAGTCATAATTAATCGTTAAGTGGACATGATTAAATCAATTATCTATCAGGGTTAAACATGCGGAAGTTAGTAGCCTTAATTCTAGTGTCTATAATGATGCCTAGTTTTTCTGGTTGTTTTGGTGAAGAAATAATTGAAGAAATTGTTTTAAAAAATCCATTCGATGAATTTCAAGATGAAATTCCAATTACTACATTTTATCATTTTCCAAATGGTACTTGGATTAATGGAACTGCAGAAATGTACGTTAATGGAAGTCTAATACTCGAAGGAAACAATAGTCCTTTTTTTACAGAAGCTACGTACTATTCAATTGGTCATACTACGTTTGAACCAACTCTTGGAATAACTAGTAATGGCGCAATTGTTTTCACAAACTACAGAGGTACTGGAGATGGCACGCACATGATTAGATCGATGGATAATGGACAAACATGGGAAGATGTTGGTCCTTTTAACCCCGTTTTCCCTGATATCGGTCAGGTTCCCAGCAGTAACGATCCTTATGTTTATGTAGATAAGTGGACAGATAGAATCGTTAAATTTGATATGCACGCACTGACAGCAATGTTTGTGGAATATTCTGATGATGATGGAAACTCTTGGAGTATTCCATATTCTGCTGAAGGATATTATTCTCCTCAAGATCACCAATCAATTGCTTCAATGCCTGACGTGAATAATCTTGGAATCTATGAAACAATATTTGTATTCTGTATCAATACTGGTTCATCTGCATTGGGACCTCAATGTAGCAGGAGTTTAAATGGGGGGTTAACTTGGGATATTCAAAGACCCGGTTATCCAATAGGAACTCCACAATGTTCGGGCTTACATGCTCATCTCGCAGGAGGAAATGACGGTACTATCTATCGAGGAAATCCATCTTGTGATGGACCAGCAGTTTATCGCAGTTCGGATGGCGGATACACATGGACTGAGCACACAATTACAACTGAAATTGGAATGCAGGATGGTTGGCATTCACATGAAGTGGCTACTGCTGTTGATGAAGAGAATAACCTGTATGCAATGTGGATTTCTGATGAACATATGCCATATGTCGCTTTTTCTCGTGACCATGGAGATACTTGGTCGGAGCCATGGATGGTTGCTCCTCCAAGTGTTACTGAAACAGGATTCCCTACTATTTTTGCAGGTGAAGAAGGTCGTGTTGTGTTTGGATATATTGGCGAAGAGGTAGACGAAGGTGGATGGAATGGTTACATGGGCATTGTGACCGACGCATTCAATGAAAACCCATTGATAACAACTGTAGCAGTGAATCAACCCGATGACCCATTAGATTTAGATGACAATTGTGGAGATAAACGATGTGGAGGTTTCGGTGATTTCATTGACATCGAAATCGATGATGAAGGTAGGCCATGGATAGCGTTAGCACACAATCCAGCTGGAGAAATTGGAATTGTAGGAACCCTGATGAGTGGACCCTCATTATATGGAGAACTTGTACCATTGTCTCCTCTGCCAATTGGTGGATGGGATACGATTCAATCGTAACCAGTTAGCGGTGTACTGTTATAATTTGACTTTTTGCACGTATCAATGAGAAGAACGATTGCGCTATTAATCGTATTTTTAATGACCTCAAGTTTGTCTGGGTGTTTCGAAAAAGAGCAAGAAGAAGTGGTTATTGAGCCAAATCCATTTAATTTTGATAGAGATATTCCTGCTTCGACATGGTATCATTATTCTGGTGGAATTAACGCACTAAATGAATCAGCAGTACTAGAGGCAAATATCACTGCTAATTTAACAGGGGAAAATGTTCCTTATTGGACGCAAGGAAGTTATTACAGCATTGGAATGAGTACATTTGAACCAACAATTGGAATTACCTCAAATGATAATCTTTACATTTCGAGCTGGGGTAATGGGCCTGCGGGTTCAACTGCTATTGTTCAATGTTCAGGATTAATAGAAATGAAAATTATTTCTGACTACTCATGCGTAAATACTTATGATCCATTAACACCTGTACCTAACAGTAATGATCCATATGTTTATGTAGATAAATGGACAGATAGAATAATGAAATTTGATATGCATGCTCTACTAGGAATGACAGTAGAGTGGTCTGATAATGAAGGTGCCTCATGGTCTCCTCCTACAGTAGCAACAGATATTCGTTCGGTACAAGATCATCAAACTATTAGCTCTGCACCTTACCCAGCAGCGTTACACCCAACGACATGGGTATTTTGTATTAATGGAAATGCACCACATCCATTATGTTCAACCAGTTTTGATGGAGGAAATACTTGGTCTCCAGAGGTTTCTGGTGCTCCTATTGACTGCCAAAGCGGAGGATTAACAGCGCATTTAGAAGGAGGACCTAATGGAAATTTCTATCGTGGAAATATCGGTTGCAGTGGTGATGGTTACTCAATTTACAAGAGTGAAAATGGTGGTTTTACTTGGACTGAACATCCCCTCCCCACTGAAATTTCTGGTACTGCAGACACATGGAATGCCGAAGAAGCTCAAGTTGCTATTGACGATGAAGGTTTCGTACATGCAATGTGGCACGGAAGCGATAATATGCCATATTATTCTTATTCGCTGGATGAAGGTAATAGCTGGAGTAATGCTATGATGATTGCACCTCCGATAGAACTTACTGGTACAGGTTTCCCAGTTATTACAGCAGGAGGTAGTGGTAAAGTAGCATTTGGATATGTTGGAGATACTGGTAATAATTCTTGGAATGGATACATTACAGTCGCAACCGATGTATTTAGTGAAAATCCTTTATTCACTACTGTACAAATCAATGATGATGATGACCCCCTAGATACAACTGAAGATTGTGGATACAATAGGTGCGGAGGATTAGGAGACTTTCTAGACATGGGAGTTGATCAATATGGCAGACCTTGGTTCGGTCTATCTCATAATAGTGCGGGGGATATAGGAATTTTTGCTACTTTAACAGACGGCCCTGTTCTTCGTGGTATTCATGGGCCATTAACGAGCATGCCAAGCGGTGGGCCTGAAACTTTGCCCTAGAGAAACATAATTTTTCAACAGATTGAGTAAAAAGCTAGTTTGTATACGAAGGGGTATGAGCAGAAGATCAAATGCACATTCAATGTGCTGGATAGTAATAGTTAGTTTTCTAATTTCAACACTTCCAATATCTAATGATACTATACGGTCAACTTCCGCAGAAATTCCAAATCATGTAGTTATTAATGAAATTCTAGTATCACCAAACAAAGAAGATTACAATGGAACGGATTGGAATGGAGATGGTAAATTTGGTCTGTATACTGATATGTTTTTGGAGTTATATAATCCAACATCTAATGATATAAATATTTCAAATTGGATCTTGGAAGTTTCAGGTGAAGATGGATCTCAATCCTGTTCTATTGGGTGGGATACAATACTTCCAAGTGGTGAATATTTGGTTTTTTATAGAGTGGATTCTGACCTAGAATTTAATTATTTCACAGGTAATACTGTTAAAGTCTTAGACACATCGAATAACTTATTGGATAGTTTTTCTTTCGAAGCATATGATTCTGATTGGGATATTTCTTACGGTAGAGACTCAGAAGGTAATTGGTCAAAAATTGATCCTCCAACTCCAGGAATTTCTAACAGTGAAGTTTGGCCGTCAGAGGATGGAGGTCCTGGTACAAATCATCCAATTGGGTCTTGTTATCCAAATACAGGTGATTTATATCATGACGGATCATATGTTCTCAAAGGTAGAATCGTAACCATGGAATCAGAAGGTAGTGTGATTGATTATGGAAATGTAATGGTTACTAATGGACTAATAGAAGCCATATGGGAGGACGGTTCGATACCTTCTGAAATAAATTTACAAGGTATTCCGATTGTTGAAACAGCTGGAACAATATATCCTGGAATTATTGACGCTCACAATCACATTCACTACAACATGGTTCCACTATGGGATTACTCATTAGATCATAGGAATGGTGATTTTTATGAAAATAGATATCAATGGAGAAATAATCCAACGTATTCAATAGATGTTACTGGCGCAAAATCATTAATTCAAGGATGGGATTATTGGGATTTAGAACATGAATCCATGAAATATGTCGAGGTTCGAGCAATTGCTGGTGGAACAACTGCAGTACAAGGAAATCCTACAAGTGATGATGATGAATTTGCTTCAATATTAGCCAGAAATATAGAGTACTATAATTTCGGTAGAGATTATATGCATACTAAAGTTACAGAATTAGAAGATGACTATATTGGAAATCATATCAAAAATGGAAATCAATCTGGTGAATTAGATGCATGGTTCTTACATTTAGCCGAAGGTACCGACGAGTCTTCAAGGGCCGAATTTGATATATTAGTCAACAATGAATTATTAGTAGGAGAATTAATGTTAATCCATGGAACTGGATTGGGACAACCTGAATTTTCCGCAATGGGTGATGTTGGAGCTGATCTTGTTTGGTCTCCAACATCAAACCTTCTATTATATGGGGATACTACAGATGTTGTAACTGCTAAACAAGAAGGTGTCACAATTTCACTTGCCCCTGATTGGTCTCCATCAGGAACAAAGAATCCTCTTCATGAATTAAAAATGGCAGATTGGTTAGATTCTAATAGATTTGGAGATGTTTTCACTGATTATGAATTAGTTCAAATGGTGACAAGTAATCCTGCTGACGGAATGAATTGGAATGAACATGTTGGAAGAATCAAAGTAGGTTTAAGTGCAGACTTAATGGTTGTAGATTCGTTCAGAAATGATCCATACAGAAATCTTATCGAATCAATCGATCCTGATATGAAATTAACTATTGTAGGGGGTCTACCTCTTTTCGGAGACGAATTTCTATTAACACAACTCGGTGTAGGTAGTGAAGTAATTTTAGGGAATGGATTTAGTAAGTCTGTAGATATAACATTTAATGGGGTTCCAAAAGGAGGCCAAACTTGGTCAAGTATCTCACAAGATTTAGAAAATGCTATGAAATTCGATATGAATGAAATGTATGATTCATTTAACTATGCAAACACCATGACGTTTTCTGAATTCGAAGATTGGTTTAACGGTAAATATCCAGGACTGTCTGGAGGGACTCATTTAGACTCAGTCTTTACGTATGGAGATGATTATTACTTTGAAACACTTAATAAGTCGATTCCTTTCAATTCACTAGGAAATATTGACTTATGGTCTGCTTATTATAACATTGAATTGAACGACAATGGATATCGTTTGAATTCTGAAATTAACAATGTAGATACTGATGAAGACGGGTATTCTGATTGGACAGATGCATTTCCAAACGATCCAACTGAATGGTACGACTCAGACGGAGATGGAGTTGGAAATAACAAAGATCCATGCCCAAATGATGCATTAGATGATACAGATAATGATGGTGTCTGCGGAGATCAAGATGATTTCCCATACGATGCTGACGAAACTAAAGATTCTGATAATGACGGAGTTGGTGATAATTCTGATTTATGTCCTTCTGAAGATGCCTCAAATAAAGATGTAGATCAAGATGGTTGTATCGATGAATCTGAGAATAATTCTAATGACGGAAATTCTCAAAATGATGCAGTTTGTAGTTTTGGACAAGTTAAAAATGTAGATTGCAATGATTGTGTCTGTAGTAACTCTGGAGACTGGGTTTGTACCGAAAAAGCTTGTGAACAAGCAAGTTCACTTGAGTCTGAATCATCTCAAAAAACCACTTTAATCGTGATTATTATTGCATTAATTTTCATCACAATCATATCTGTTACACTATTTTTAGGTAGTCGGAAAAATAATTCCGATTTCAGCCAATGGGATAGTACAGAAGAAGTAAAAATGAAATTACCTCCAAGAAAGCCTCCTGCTTAAGATAAGTCCCATTCAGGGCCATTAGGCGTATCTTTCACGACAACTCCCATGTTTAGAAGAATGTCTCTTATTCTATCTGCCTCTTTCCAATTTTTTTCAGCCCTAGCCTCAGTCCTTTGAGTGAGTAAATTTTCAACGGCCTCCATTATTTTTTCCTTTTTAGGATTAATCAAGTTTTGTTTGAAATTTATTTTATCACGTTCAGGGAGTAAACCCAACACATTTCCGGCTTGTTGTTCAAACAGTTCGAGTGCGTAAAACCCGACTGATTTTAAGTCTCTTGAATCTAAATTTGATTTTAATAAACGATTTATTTCGCGCACAATAGACATTGTTTTAGATATCGCCTGCCTCGTATTAAAATCGTCATCCATTGCCAAAGCAAACTCTTCAGCGAATTTTTCTATTAAACCCAAAGAGTGAGCTAATGAATCAGTAGAGGATATATTTGGTTCAGGCAAACTGCGTAAATTTTTCTCTTCAGTTCCGTTCCAACTATTAAATGCTAATCTGTATGAGTCCAAAAGTCTTTGATGATTTATTCCAGCATCTTGTAATAGCTGTTCATTCATGTCAATTGGTGAACGATATTGGGCATTGAGTAAGGCAAATCTTAGAACAAGTGGGTGTACTTTAGAAGTTATATCTCTAATCGTCCAAAAATTTCCTAAACTTTTGCTCATTTTTTCACCATTCATATTAACAAAACCATTGTGTAACCAATAATTCACAACAGGAGACTTTCCAGTGTGACATTCACCCTGAAAGATTTCTGCCTCATGATGAGGGAACCTTAAATCATGACCACCACCATGAATATCAAATTGCTCTCCTAAATGATCCATACTCATTGCAGTACACTCAATATGCCATCCAGGTCTTCCTGCACCCCAAGGACTACCCCAACTTGGTTCTCCTTCCTTAGCTAACTTCCATAATGCAAAGTCTTTACGATCTTTTTTTCCTTTACCCGAATTAGAAACTCTTCCACCTGCTCCATCCAAAACTGCATCGATTTTCTGACCTGTCAAAACCCCATACTTTTCTGGAGATGATTCAACATGAAAGTAAACTCCGTCTGCGGCTACATATGCATGATTCTTCTGTATTAGACTCTCAATGATTGTAATCATTTTTTCAACATATTCTGTACATCTAGGATATTGATCTGCCCTTAAAATATTTAAAGAATCCATATCTTCAAAATATGCGTCAATATTTTCATTTACTATTTTTAAAAAATCAACACCATTTTCCTTGGCTCTTTCAATAATCTTATCATCGATATCTGTAAAATTTTGTATATAATTCACATCATATCCAGATGCCTCTAACCATCTATGAACTACATCAAATGCCACATAACATCTTGCATGACCCAGATGACATAAATCGTATACTGTTACACCACACACATACATCGACACATTGCCGCTATTTATCGGTTTAAATAGGATTTTTTTTCTGCGCCGTGTATCATAAATCATTAGCGCCATGTCTAACGCTAATAGATAACCAACTTCAATATTGATGTTAGAAGTATTCAAATTTCTGTAAAATGATAATTTATGACTACACAAAAAATTGATTTGCTACACTGGTTATTACAATATATGGGAGCTCAAAAACAACCAGTTCTAGTCACTGGTGCGAGTGGTTTTATTGGAGCACATGTTGTGAATGAATTGCTAAAAAAAGGTATTAAAACTAGAGCAATGATGAGAGATACTTCACTAAAGAATTTACTTCCGAACAGTGAAATACTGGAAGTCGTATATGGTGATTTATTTGATCTAGAATCATTAAAAAATGCTGTTGATGGGTGTGAAAAAGTAATTCATTGTGCGGCAAATCTATTGGTAGGAAAATTAGATCCACAAAAAGATGTTATAGATACATCCGTAGTCGGAGTTGAAAATTTATGTTCTGTGATGGAGAACGTCAAGACAATCGTACATACCTCATCAATTGCCGCAATTAGGCCAACTAAATTTGAAAATAATAGTGTGTTTACAGTTTCTAATTGGTGTGAAGATGCTTCCTTGAAATCAAACCCCTATGGTTTTGCTAAAGCAGAAGCAGAAAGAAGAATTAGGAAATGGGCTGAAAATAGGAATATTAGATTAATTACAATCCATCCATCAATTGTTTTTGGTCCAATATTTCATCCCAGACATCTTGAAGGCTCAATGTCATATCTGAAACATTATGTCAGTGGTCCACCGTTTGTATTGGATATTAATATTAACTTTGTAGATGTTAGAGATGTAGCTTTAGCTCATGTAAATGCTCTAGAATTAGGAGAAAACAAAAGACGGTTTTTGATTCATTCAAGTGATATGTGGATGAAGGAAATAGGTCAAATATTAAAATTGAAAAAAGGTGGTCGATGGCCTACTAAAAGATTGCCGAAGTTTATTGCTTACTTTTTGGCAATATTTCATCCAAAATTATCAATAAAACAGTTAAAAAAGAGTTTGGGAATTAAAGTAAGTTATGATGTGGGGGATAGTTGGGAAAAATTACAGATTAAAGCATATAATCCGGAAGATACGATAATAGATTCGATTAATTCTATCTTGAACCATACCTAAAAAATTCAAGAGATATGTAATTTGAACAATATTATTGTATATGAATTACTTTTGGCAGGCATAATGTTCCCCGATCCAAGTATCTCTGCTGCAATTTCTGCAACTAGACTTTTATTTACAGCTTATAATGGATACCAAAAGGGTAAATTAATCGATTCAGATGAATCATTGAGAACCGAAGTTCAAGGAAGAATAGATAGACTCCGAATTCAAATAGACATGTTATACACAAAGGCACATAGAAATAAACAACGAAATTTAAGAAGTTCATTACAAGACATTATTGAAATATGTGATCAATTCACTTCAGACGCTCGTTTTGGTTTGTCTCACTCCACAAATTCAAAACATGCTGCTGCTGCAAAGATGAATAAAAAATCATTAAAAGTTTTAATTGAACATGATTTTAATACATTAGACAAATTAGAAATATGTAAAAATCATATAGAAAATTTAACTAATCTAATCGAAACAGATTCTGAAGAGTCTGATTTAAATACTATTTCTAGAGAGATTCGAAAAATTCTGGTAAAGTCAAAAGAATACTTTTCACAGAGAAAACTCATAATGTATGGCTATTTAGACACACAATGAGAATATGGCTGAAAAGAATAGATTTCGGTGGCGTACTAACCCAGGGGTTATAGCCCAATACTATTTAGATAGGCATGTCAAACATGGAGAAAAAGTGGTATTAAAACCAAATGAGGCATGTGTAGTAATAGAAAATGGAAACGTTATAGGCATATCCACACAAACAAAAATGGAAGTGAATCCAAAAGTAGGTATTCTCTCAAAAATATTTGGCAAAGGCCAACCAAATAGAGCATTTATGTTTATTTTATTGGGGCCCCATGATTTATTATTACTTATTTCTGGACGCACTTCAGATGGTCATGAAATTTCAGGATTAGTTTCACTAAAAGTAGAATTTATTACTCAAGACACCACATTACTACTACAATTCCCAGCCAAAGGACAAGTAACAATAGGGATTGATAATTTAGTTGAGATTTTATCTCCAGAAGTGAATTCACTAGTCAATACAGAAATCATTAGTCCCAACACACTTGAAGAAATTAAATCAGATTCAAATTTGCAAGAAGACTTGAAAGCTATTTTAAGGGCAAATCTTTCAAAAACTTTGAGAAGTTTGGGGCTACAATTTCTCAATTGTTACGCAAATTGGAATCAAACTGAATTTGAAAACTTAATTTCAATGCAAAACGAAGTAGATAATCTAAGAAAACACAAAACGATTATAGATGAAGAAGCACAAATTGAAATGGAAGCAACATTATCAAAAAGAAAAAGAGAACTCGATTTATTACATCAAATACATGTTCAAGATATTACTGTAGAAGCTCAACGTAATTTTGCCGCAGAAATTGCTGAAATTAATGCACAAAAAAACATTGATGATGCAAGATGGAATACCCTAAAATCACAACAAACAAATGAAAAAGAATTAATTCAACAATTAGAAGAAATGGACAGGAAATTTGCACTAAAAGCAAGCCAAGATAAAATTGAATTAGCAAAAAATGAAACTGAGGAATTACAAATTAGACACGAACAAGAACTTTCAATGAGGCGTGACAATCTAATCCTAGATAGTAAAGCTGAAGATGAAAAAGTAAAACGGGCAA
>CEUU01037286.1_pt1 | contig 14596 bp, 10 predicted proteins | sample 531321 | NCBI WGS metagenome assembly CEUU01 (sample SAMEA2622658, study PRJEB7988) | marine metagenome | isolation source: saline water (ENVO:00002010), including
ACTTGCTTCTTCACTGATAAATGACAATAACTTCCCTACGAACGTCCCCGAAATGGCTGAAAAATTTGGATGGACGAGTCGAAGGATGAACCCGGCTATCAATTACCTGACAAATCGCGAAATTTGCCGAGATACGGAAATCTGTGGCTGTTACCCATGGGAACAACCTTACCTTCAGGAAAGTAAGACTGGTAGCATCCGTCGATTTGTCAAAAGCCGGTCTTGAAGAAAAGCAGCTGTGTCCATTGGCTAGATCAATGCTTCGCGTTGTAGAAAGAATAAGGGAAAGTCTTACAGGATGAAATATGTCAATTATTCGCCATATCGCAATCAGAAACTTTAGAACTATAGAAACACTAGATTGGCAGCCAACTGAAGGCGTTAATTGCATTATCGGCCCTGGTGACAGTGGAAAATCGACTGTTTTGGATGCAATAGATTACTGCCTGGGAGCCAGACGAACCGTTAATTTTACAGATGCCGACTTTTATAATTCCAATGTTGAAAACCCTATTGAAATATATGTGACGTTGGGAAATTTGAGCGATGAACTTCTTAATATTGAGCGATATGGAAGCTTCCTACGCGCTTTCAATGCTAATCTAAGTCAGTTTTATGATGAGCCACAGCATGGTATCGAAACAGTTATCACAGTTAGGTTATACGTCGATAAAGGGTTAGATCCTGATTGGACCTTATATTCTGATCGAGCTAGCGCAGAGGGGTTAGAAAAAAGACTACCTTGGAATCATAGAGAGCTTATAGCCCCTACCAGACTGGGCGAAGGCTCTAACCGACATTTTACTTGGGGCCGTAACTCTTTACTTAACAAATTAATTGAAGATGACTTCGATGTCAGCGATGTGCTGACAGAAGTATCCCGCAATGCGAGGCAAGCATTTGCTCAACAACAAGTTGCAGGGATCAATAATGCGTTAACAAGTGTACAAAGCATAGCATCAACGCTTGGCGTCAACGTTGGTCAGTTAAAAGCGCTGCTTGATGTATCCAGTGTGTCGGTTTCTCATGGGGCGGTCAGCCTTCATGATGGCAATGACACACCAATACGGCAGATGGGGACTGGCTCTACGCGTTTACTTTTAGCTGGATTACAAAAGCTGGTTTCAAAATCAAAGCTTCTTTTAATTGATGAGGTTGAATTTGGTTTAGAGCCATTCCGTATTAGCCGACTGTTAAAAGAAATTGGTGCGAAAGATCGTCAGCCGACACAACAAGTATTTATTACCACGCATTCACCTTATGTTTTAAGGGAGCTCAAATCGTCACAGTTACATGTGCTGAGAAAGTGTTTTACCCAAGAGCAACCGCAAACAAACCATTTTGTGTTCTCGATGAATGATAGTGATGATCATCAATCAACATTGCGAGTATGTGCAGAGGCATTTTTGAGCAATAAAGTGGTTGTCTGCGAAGGTAAAACAGAGCTTGGCCTATTGAAAGGCGTTGACTCGGTAGAACAATCTGAAGGTCGATACAGCATTCAAGCGCTTGGCGTGATGTATGCTGATGGAAGTGGAAGCCAAATGTTTAAACGGGCGAGAGTCTTCCATGATCTGGGATACCCCGTTTCAATATTCAAAGATTCAGACATTAATGACCAGCAGCAGGTTGCTATAAACGAAGCAGTGCAGCTCAGAATTCCAATGTACGAATGGGGTGCTAACCAAGCAACTGAACAGGCGATTTTTAATAATTGCCAACTTAATCTAATTCCTCAATTGCTAAACATTGCCGTTGCTCGAAAAGGACATGATGCCATCAATGCACACATCAGCAATGCAACAGGAAATCAGGTGAATTTAGCTAGTTGTACGCAATCACCACTAGATGTTCATAGACAACTGCTTGGCCAAACAGCAAAAAATAAGGAATGGTATAAAGATATTGAGCCTATGGAATCGGTAGCTCAATATGTACTGTGGCCAAACAGACAATTTCTTTCTCAACCGTTTACACAGGTGATAGAGAGTCTTTTAGCTTGGGCAAGAAGCTGAGATTAACTCTATGTCAGCAGAACTAATATTAGGAAATCTCAGAGGTGCAATAGAAGCCCCTGCGGGTTGCGGAAAAACACAAACTATAGTGGACGCTTTGGCGTTTTCTACTTCAAAGCCTTATCTTGTGCTTACTCATACAACAGCCGGGGTGGCTGCTCTGAGGAAAAGGCTAACCAGAGCAAATGTGCCAGCAAAGAATTATGTTTTATCCACGATTGATGGCTGGTCAGTAAGAATCGCAAGCAGTTTTTCTCAAAACTGTCATATCACTTCACCCGTTGAAAATTCAAGAGCTTATTATCCTGAACTTCGAAACGTTGTCAGTCATTATCTTGCGTCGGGCAGTTTGCATGAAGCTATAAAAGCATCATACTCGCGATTGATTGTTGACGAATACCAAGATTGTAATCAAGAACAACACAGCATTGTAAGTTCAATAGCAGAATGTATTCCAACTATTGTGTTGGGTGATCCTATGCAATTGATCTTTAATTTCAGAGGGTCAATAATTCCCGATTGGCAAAGTCAGGTCCTGAATACTTTTCCGCTTATAACAACACTTAATACCCCGTGGCGGTGGCTAAACGCACAAAACCAAGAGCTAGGTGAATGGATATTGGACTGCCGAAGGTGGTTGCTAGCAGGTCAAAATATAGAACTTTTAAATAGTCCTGATTCAGTTACACATATTCAACTTACCCAAAATCACCAACAAAACATGCGACTGAAAAATAATGCTCAATATCAGTTAAGAAACACCTATCCTCAGGATAGTTTATTGGTTATTGGGGACGCAATAAATGCCGCCTCTCGACACTTATATGCGAGTCAAAATAACGGGATTGATGTTGTTGAGCCTGTTGATTTGAGAGACCTAGTTGCTTTCGCTGGGCGATTAGATTCAGAAGAAGGTAATGATCTAGCGAGTAGTATCATTGACGCTTTTGGATCAATGGTTACCGGTATGGGAGCGTCAACATGGGGGCCTCGACTGAGATCGATTATTGCTGGCTCTAACCGAAATGCACCTAGCCCAACGGAATATGCGCTAGTCGAATTTATCCGTTCAAAGTCTGCAAATGACTTAATTAGATTCATGAGAGCTGTTGAAGAAGACAATGATATCCGTGTATATCGACGTGCGGCTTTCAACGCACTAAATAATGCAGTTAACAGTGTAAGTTGTTCAGGCGCATTAAGCTTTAAAGAAGCAATGGAACGTTCGCGAGAGAATTTACGTCAACGGGGCGACTCTCGCGTACCGAATCTTGCGATAGGTAGTACATTACTGGTTAAAGGTTTGGAAGCCGATCACTGTTTAATTATCGATACTAACAACATGAATAGTCAGAATTTATACGTTGCTCTGTCTCGTGGAGCAAAGACTATCTCGATTGCCAGTCAATCCAATATCCTTCCCTGAGTATTTTTTCTTACAGAATGTTCTCTTTTACGTTTGTTGGTCCATTGACATAGTGCTGACGTGCTCCAATAGATTCACACAGCCAGTTCAGAGATAATTATCTCAACTGGAGTGTATATGAAAACGCGAAAAAGCTACTCGAATGAATTTAAACTGGACGCTGTAAGTCTGGTAACAGAACAAAATTATAAGATTGCTGAGGCTGCCCGATTCTGCTGAACGTGAACACGGATTCTCCAGAATGGGTGTTCATGCTCTGCCAGAATATACAATTACACCACTGATACTAAAATATCCTTAGTACACTTATCTTGCATACACTAAGAGAATCTTAGCTACTAAAACTAGTAGTTAAGGTTCAAATGGATACACCAACTCCCACTCGACTAAAAGCAGCCCGAAAGGCCGCTGGGTTCACTCAGCAACAATTGGGGATCGCTTTGGGAATGGAACCAAATACTGCCAGTGCCAGAATGAACCAATACGAAAAAGGTAAGCATTCGCCTGACTTTCTAACTATGAAGCGAATTGCTGAAAAGCTGAATGTGCCAGTCGCATATTTCTATTGCGAAGAGGATACATTAGCCGAGCTTTTGTGCTTGATTAATAAGCTTTCAGTCGAAGAGCAAACAGAAATGTTGGAAAAGCTACAGGCGCATCACATTATACAACCTGAATAAAAAAGATTTCGCAAAATATCCATCTTTGGACTAAAAATAAACTAAGTTAATCTTAGTTTGGGCTGCTAGTGCATTTCTTAATTCAAACCAAACCTTTCAAGGATGAAACCTTGGAAAGTTATTTAGTGCGTTTAACACGAGATAATTCTTTTACCGACTATCGTGAGCTTGCTGATATCATTTGGCAGAGCCTGGTTGAGAAAGACTTTGAACTGGAAGGAGCTTTTCCGCTAGATCTAAAAAGAGCTAACCTCTATCACGCAAGCAAATCAAGTCGATTTCGAACTCGGGCGTTTAAGCTGGTAGCACAATGGTCAGCTTTGAAGTCTCTTGAGCTCATACGTATATCTTGGCTAAGAAGCAATATTCAGTATGGGCATTTAACTGCACTGATTCGAGATCAGTTCTTGTTACCTCGCGTGCTTTTAAGGGAAAACAATGTACCCATTTGCTCAGAATGTTTGAAAGAGGAATGCTACATCCCTTATTACTGGCATTTAAAACCTTACATGGCCTGTCACAAGCACAAAGTGAGATTATTCTCGCAATGTGTGCATTGTAGTGAGCTAATCGATTACAGAAGGTCTGAGAGATTTTCACAATGCAGTTGTGGAGCTGAGTTAAAAAGTACGGTCCCTGCAAAAAAGGCAGATATAGCGATTAGTAAAGCGCTCTGTAGTTCGGATGCGCAGCACTTGGTTGGTGAATTAACTTGGTTTGCTTACCAATACAACCATGATATCGAGCAGAACAATTTCAATGAAGCGTTTTTAGCTTACTTTAACGATTGGCCGAACAATTTTCTATCTGAACTGGCCGATAAGGTATCTTCGGGTCGAGAAAAGCAGCTAAGGCCATTTAACCACACAAAATTTGAAAGTATCTTTGGAGAAGTGGTCAAGCTCAGTAGAGTAGCTTCGCCAAACGTTTTAAGAACTAATATTGTCGTTGATTCATTACTTTGTTTTCTGAGCGATTTGGTCGAAAAGAACCCAAAACAAAAACACCCGAACATCGCGGATTTGCTGTTAAATAGTTTGGAGGCAGCGACCTTGCTTGGGACAACGTTAGAGCAGGTTTTTAGGTTGTACCAAGAGGGCAGTTTAACTTGTAGTGAGAAACTTAAAAAGAACGAACATCTGAAACCTGAACGGTGCGTTTTTCACCTGCGTCAGGTGATTGAGATAGCTCAATCGCAAGGACGTTATTTCGGATATTTAAAGAATCAACCCATAACTCCTTGGTGATTTATGAGTTTAGTTGAAGCGTTCGCTATTAATTCTGTGAGTGAAAAATCTAAGACTCTTCGTAAACTTTTCGCCCCGTATGCTAAATCTATAGAGGTTGACGGATATGAGTTGCAGGTGATTACTGTACTGATAAACCTTGTTTACAAACGTAATGAAGTTAATGATCTAACAAGCATAAAAGCTGCGAAAGAGGTACTTAAAAACACAGAGCTATTGGCGAAGTGCATCAGCGAGGTGAAATGGTACCACACGCATAACCTGAAATACCCTGAAATACGTGTTAGCCACCAACGATTGATTGCAGAGGTAGTTGACAAGGATATTCCAGCGATCACCAGTGCGTCTTTGCCTAAAAAATATGGGTGGTCACATAACAGCGCTGAGATCAATCATGCAAAACTGTTCTTGACCTCATTTAAGTGGCAGGGAAAGGTGAGTAGTCTCGCTACTATGCTGGTTGAAATGCAACCTGTTTGGGTAGACGCCTTAAGAACTTTGGGATTAACTAAAAAGTCAGTAATGACTTTAGCTGATCAAATCAGGGACTTTATACCTTTAACCGATTTTCCCGATGTGGTCAGCGAGTTTACCTCTCAATTGATGATGCCATTTGATAAAGGATACCTGAGTGTTTCTCCTGTCGTGAGTCATGTAATGCAAGTTGAAATTCAGCAACTGGCTCAGGTAAAAAGTGTGAATTGGGGAACTGTTGAACATGCAAGGCCTACAAATATAGGAGATCTGGCGAGTGCTCTGGGTGGTAAAGTACGCGTACTGAAATATTTTCCAGCAACATCCCGGCATGGAACTATCAGGGAATACCTAGCTACAGATTCGAACGAAAGACTGTTCAAACATAAAGTACTTTTCAGAAAGAGCTTTAAAGCGGCGCTTTCAATTTTGGCTGGTGAATGTACTTATAACACTCTTAGGCAGAAAAGATTAGGCAGGATTGCTGCGATACGTCAATTGCGGGCCACCTTATTGCATTGGCTGGATAAGCTTGTAGAACTTGATATTACAGACCGTCTTGATGCGTTGCCGGAGCCAATAAAGTCACTATATGCAAATATAGACCAAGACAAGACTCAATTAGTAAATGCACTCAATTTTCAGTTGAACGAACAACTTGTCAAGCAACGCACTTTGCGGAGTTTCGCGTATCATCCAAAGCTCATGCTGACGCTAAAATCCCAGTTTGCCTACGTGCTGAAAAGTATTGGGATCCCTGATGAAACTCTAGTCGATTCGCAGATTGTTTATGTTTATTGCAAAAATATGCGTGTTTTCGATGCTGAGGGCATGCCGAATCCATACTTGCAGGGTATTCCCTCGCTCACAGCACTGGCGGGAGTTGCGCATAAGTTTCAGCGCAAATTACAATCCAGTATTGACCATTCTATTGAGTGCATTGGTTCGGCGTTCTTCTTACATAGCTACAAGCTACACACCGGTAAGCTATTGCCTGAGCCGAATCAACTTAAAACGACCCACGGAATTACGGCTGTAAAAAGGCCCGGAATCCTCGAAATGCCCAAATGCGACATGACAGTCGATTTAGTATTTCGGTTATTTGTGCCTGACGAGAGAAGTCTGACTAAATTAACAGATAATATACTAAAAGCGGCTTTTCCTACCTCTTTTGCCGGCGGTACCATGCATCCACCATCACTGTATGAAAGCGTTGAGTGGTGCAAAGTATTTACAAGTCCAAGCGAGCTTTTTAGGCAATTGGGTTTATTGTCTTCAAAAGGCTGCTGGCTATACCCGTCAAAGCATAAGGTGAAAACATTTGAAAACTTGTTGGAATTATTAGAGGCATCGCCAAATCAACGGCCCGCAGGTGTTGGGTTTGCGTCATTGGAACAGCCGACTAATAGGAAAGGAGCGTTAGCACCACAACATTGTTTTGTAGAACCCGTACTTGGATCATTAGAATGTGTGAATGCTATTGAAATGCGCATGGCTGGCATTAGGAAGTTTTTTCATAATGCATTTTGGGTTATGAAGGTTGAAAAATTGTCTATGCTTATGAAAAAGGCTAAGTTTGATTACACGTAATGCAACTTCCCAGACATTTAAATTACGTTCGTTCCCTGTCTCCAGGTAAGGCAGTATTTTTTTATAAAACTGCTGAGTCTGATTTCGAGCCATTGCAGATAGAGCAGAATAAGCTAGTTGGTCAAAAATCCGGTTTTTCAGACGCTTATCAGAAGCCTGGTGAGCCTAGAAAACTAGCACCACAAGACTTAGCATTCGGCAATCCACAGACCATAGACGTGTGTTATGTGCCACCCACAGTTAACGAAGTTTATTGCCGTTTTTCTTTGAGAGTAGAGGCCAACAGCAGGGAACCTTATGTTTGCGACGATCCCAAAGTTAATTATTGGTTAAAACGTTTTGTTGATACTTACAGGGCTCATGGCGGATTTAAAGAATTAGCCTTGCGCTATGCGAAGAATATTCTAATGGGGAACTGGTTATGGCGAAATAAGCAATCGCCAAACTTTGATATTGAAGTGCTTATTGAGCATTCTGACCCGATCCGTATTAAAGAGGGCCAAAGATTAAAATGGCACGGTGAGTGGGGGAAATTTGAAGACGCTTTATTTACTTTAACCGAAGTTATTGAAGAAGGACTCTCGGACCCAAAAGCTTATTGCTACCTAGATATTACCAGTAAAATTAAAACAGCCTTTTGCCAAGAGATCCACCCTAGTCAGAAATTTGTAGATAATGTTGAGCTAGGAATGTCGTCCAAACAACTGGCTTATACACTGGTAGATGGAAAGCAAGCCGCCAGTATGAATGCGCAAAAAATTGGCGCTGCAATTCAAACAATTGATGATTGGTTCACAGATGATCTTAATCGTATACGTATTCATGAATACGGGGCAGACAAGCAACATCTCATTGCACATCGAACCCCTAACAATGGCCTTGACTATTACTCTTTGCTCTCCAAAGTGGCCATATATATCAAGCATATGGAGCGTAACGGTTTAGCAATGGATGAAGCGTCTAATCGCTCTCATTTTATCGCATCAGTGCTTGTGAAAGGTGGCTTATTTCAAAGGACTAAAGGATGAAACGCAGCTATTTCTCCGTTACCTATCTTCCAGCCAATTGTGATTACTTTCTGCTTGCAGGAAGGTGTATCTCTGTCCTACATGGCTACTTAAGCCGGTTTGGGCTAAATGGAATAGGAGTGAGTTTTCCCAAATGGACTCTAGAGTCCGTGGGCAATCAGATTGCGTTTGTTTGCGAAAATGATAAACATCTGGAAACATTGCAGAAGCAAAACTATTTTCAGATGATGAGCCAAGACGGTCTATTTGAGTTATCTGATATTTGTTCAGTTCCGAATGGCTCTGATGAAATTCGATTTGTGCGCAACCAGTCCATATCTAAAGCCTTTGCTGGAGAAAGGCGCAGAAGAATGGCTAGGGCGAAGCGAAGAGCAGAAGCTCGTGGGGAGGAATATAATCCTAACTTTAAATTTGTGCCCAAGGAAATAGAGCATTTCCATTCAATACCAATGTCCAGTAATAGTAATAACAATAAGTTTGTGTTGCATATCCAGCGCTGCGAAGCTCAAACAGAACGCGAAAGTAAATTCACTAAATATGGATTTGCTACTAATAAAAATTACCTTGGCACTGTACCAGGCAGTTTTGATCTTTGAATTTTGCAACCGAAATTATTGACTAGCCTTTATAGTGAACTGCCGGAAAGGCAGCTGAAAATGAGTAGACATTTGCCACGTTTGAGGTGTAGGGAAGAACTGCCGGGTAGGCAGTTGAGAAAAGGCCTGGAAGTGATCAATCACATCAATCTACTTTGACTGCCGAAAAGGTAGGGCTAACCTTAAAGAACCCCCAGCATTGGCTGGGGGTTCTAAGACTTGGCCAAATTAATACAAAGTCGTTTCCCACAAAAGATTCATATTTTAATAGGTAGCTAGCGCATGAATTTGTATCCAGGTGAACTTTTCCTCCCCGTTAAAGGTGGCATTTTAACCACCTTCTAAAAAGCCTGAACGTCGCCAGGCCCATAGTGTGAAGGTTGAATGCAATGAATATATTTTTATTCTTACATCCTTATTGTTAAATCTACCCGCTGATAGAGTAAGTAACTTGAGAGTTGATATTTTTTGTCAACTTATGCTTCAAATTTATGTCAACTTATACTTCAAAAATTCTACAGAAGCCGGGAACTTTATGACAACTTATACTTCAAGCAACACTCTCCAACACACCTTTTGTCTAAGCTGAAACAGCGTATTGTTCACAGCGGTTGTCTGTACGTATGTTTACGGCCCAAAACAAATGCTGCTGAGCGAGCACTGAGCCCACACCATTTCTGCCTGTAAGTGATACGCAGCTTAAGCGCGTTCTTTCTTGGGTTGGTCCAGAAACTTTATGGCTTTATCGATGGCGTATTCTACGTTCATTTCCATTTGCTGACGTTCACTCTGAGGCAGGTAAAACGCCATATCGACTTCGTAGCGAATGTACCGAGGCGGAACCTGATTAAGTGCGAGGCAGCACAGGTCAGCCAGGTAGTCTGTCGACTTGGTTTGATCTAAACCAAGCTGAGTGATACGTTCAAGAACAAGATGTTCGTAATAATTATGGATATCGTCATCTAATTTCACTGCAAATTCCTACGTTTGATAGCTTTATCATATTCAGTTATAGCGCTTACTACGCCAAAGTCGAGTCGATTAGTCAGTTTCCGTTAAGTTGGCGTTATCACAATACAAGCTGTACCTGCTGTCAACTGCAGATACTATTCGCTAAAAATAGTACTTTGTGCTGTTGAAAGTTAATCTTTTATACAATAGCGAAATGACCTCGCTTAATAGAATATTATCCGTAATTCAAACCTTGCAATCATATTGATGAAGCATTGAACAATAGCGCGATAAAAAAGTGATCTTTTTTTCTGAATGCTAAAATATTGCAGTGCTGGTGTGGTTGACTTTCGTATTTAGATTTTATCTTACTGCGAATCGGTCTGTGTGTTTGCGTTTTAAATTTTTGTTTTTCTTATATTAATCTGCTTTTTTGGAATGATTTTAAGGAAGCCGAAATAGGTTGCATTTGTTATCAACTCGCATTTATGCGTTATTTCTTAATAGTTCGTTTGTGAATAAATATCTACAAAGTGTATACTATAGTTTACGTTTGGAATTATTTATTACCGAAAACATTGTAATAGATCAAATAGAAACTTCCCCCATATTGACCCTGTCTATCTGCAAAGATTATGATTGAATGTAGGGCAAGATGCCCTCTTCAATAAAAAGTCGAGCTACATCGACTACATCTCAATTGTGGTCCAGGGAGACAACACATGTTAAATATGAAAAAAAGCGTCACAGCAATTGCAGTTGCCGTTTCGCTAGGTGTGAGCGCACCAGTATTTGCTGGTAACAACGACGGAGCCCTGAAAGGGGTAGTCACATCTACCGACATGCAAAGCATTGCCGGTGCTCAAGTTACTATTAAAAGCACTGACACTGGCTTAACCAGAACGGTTGCAGTAGACCAAGACGGGTCTTATCGTTTTCCATCTTTACCAGTAGGTACCTATACCGTAACTTTCACTAAAGACGGCTTTCAATCTGAGGAAGTTGAGATTGCTGTACGCATTGGTGAAACAAACGTTGACGTACCACTGACACCTGTGGGCATTGAGCGTATCGAAGTAACTGGTCGCTCAGTTGCGTTAATTGATACCACTTCATCAGAGTCTTCTCTGAACATTGGTGCGGTTGAAATCGCACGTCTGCCTATCGCTCGTAACTCTACAGACGTAGCGCTGTTAGCGCCGGGAACAACTCGCGGTGATTCCGCTTTTGGTAACCTGGCTTCATTCGGTGGTGCTTCAGTTGCTGAAAACGCCTACTTCGTGAACGGGTTGAACGTTACTGACTTCCGTAACGGTCTGGGTGGTTCAACCATTCCATTTGAATTCTACAAAGAATTCCAGGTTAAAACTGGCGGTTACTCTGCTGAATTCGGTCGTTCTACCGGTGGTGTTATTAACGCAGTAACCAAGTCAGGTTCAAACGAATGGAAAGTTGCAGCGAACGTTTTCTGGGAGCCAGAAGACTTACGTGAGACATCTCCAAACAGTCTGCGTTACGATGGTCTTCCAAACATCTGGAACGCTGATGACAAGTACTCAAGATTAGAAGGTAACATTTCACTTTCTGGTCCTATCATTGAAGATACTTTATTCTTCTATGTTCTGTATAATCCACGTGATATTTCAAATGAATATATTACAGGTGGTGGCTCAGCCTACAACGATCAGCAGTCTGATGATGCGTTCTGGGGTGGTAAAATTGATTGGAACATCACAGATAACCATCTGTTAGAAGTCACCGCGTTCTCTGATGAACGTACAACTGAGTATGTTCGTGGTACATTTGATTACGAGACTGGTGAAGTATCAGGCTTAGGTGACCCAGCACTGCTTAACCGCGGTGGTGAGAACATCTCTGTTAAATATACCGGTTATATTACAGACGATCTGACGCTTTCTGCCTTATGGGGTGAAAATAAATCAGACCTGACTGACTCCAGCCCTAACGATCAAAATTGTCCGGCAATCTACGATGGCCGTAGCGGCAGTTTAGTGCCTCTTGGTTGCTGGTCTACACTGGCTCCATCTGCCGGGGAAGATTCTCGTGAAGCTTTCCGTATTGATGGTGAATACATCCTGGGTGATCACCTGATTCGTTTTGGTTACGATGCTGAAACTAACACTTCTATCGATCAGTCATTCTACTCTGGCCATGTTTACTATCGTTACTACAACTCAGAACAGACTGGTGGTGTGATTGACGGCGTAGCATTTGATGAGCCGACTGACGCAGTGCGGGTACGAGTGTATGAGTCTGGCGGTGAGTTCGAAACTGAATCTACAGCATTCTACGTTGAAGATATCTGGACAATTACAGACAACATTACTGCTAGCATCGGTCTGCGTAACGAATCTTTCGACAACAAAAATGCTGACGGTGAGTCATTCATCAAAGTTGAAGACCAGTGGGCTCCTCGTTTAGGTATTACCTGGGACATCAATGGTGACGGTGAATCTAAGCTTTATGCAAACTTTGGTCGTTATCACTTGCCAATCGCTGCGAACACTAACATTCGTATGGCTGGTGCTGAACTGTTTACCGCTGACTTCTACATCCTTGACGGTGTAAATGCCGACGGTACGCCAATCTACAGTGAGTCTAACCAGTTTACTACTCACACATACAGCGACGGTACAGTTCCTGATGTTCGTGAAGTACTCGATACATCAATTAAACCAATGTATCAGGATGAGTATATCTTAGGTTATCAGTTCATGTTGAACGATGATTGGAGTATAGACATTAAAGCGACGACCCGTGACCTGGCATCTGTAATCGATGATATCACTATCGATAACGCAATCTTTGCAAATGACTGGGACTACCATGGTAATGTATACGTGCTGACCAACCCTGGAACAAGCATCTCAACTTACTATGATACTGATGGCGATGGCACAATCGAGCCAGTTGAGCTTGAAGGTTCATCTTTAGGTTACCCAGAGCCAACACGTAAATACCACTCTCTGCAAGTAGCGTTTGAAAAAGCGTGGGATGATGTGTGGATGTTACGTGGTTCATACGTATGGTCTCACTCGTACGGTAACGCAGAAGGTTACGTCAAGTCTGACAACGGTCAGGACGATGCAGGTCTGACTACAGACTGGGATTTCCCTGCGCTGATGGACGGTGCTTATGGTAATCTTCCTAATGACCGTCGTCATACATTCAAGATGTACGGTGCGTACGAAGTTGCTGACGGTTTACGTTTAGGTGCCAACTTGTTAGTACAATCAGGTCGTCCATTAAACGGCTTTGGTGCTAGCTATCCATCAGATGAGAACTGGGCTGACTACGGTTACGGCCAGACTTACTACCGCGCAGATGGCACTTTCCTGCCGCGTGGTTCGTACGGTCGCACGCCTTGGACTGTTCAGTTAGACCTTTCTGCTCAATATGATGTAGAAATTTCTGGTGCAGACGTTACGCTTGGCGTAGATATCTTCAACGTTCTGGATGGTGACGCTGTTACTAACTATGATGAAGATGCTGAGTCAGGTCCGGGTACATTGAACCCGACTTTCCTGTTACCTACAGGTTACCAGTCTCCGCGTTACGTTCGCTTCAGTGCATCAGTTAGATATTAATCTGCTGACAAAGCGTTAAGATTGAAAGCCCCTCAATGAGGGGCTTTTTTGTACTTGAATAGAGTTAATCAAAAGTGCAGCGTGAAAAAATGATTACCGAGCTACACACTTTTTAACACTTCTTATTTTGCTGGTGTCAATAAAGTCATGTAATGTTGAACCAGAAATGGCGTTGTGCAGTTTTTATGTTGCGTAAACTCATCAACGCTTACCGTTATCACGAGGACAGTGGTTATGAAATATTTTTTATTAAGTTGTTTATTAATGCTCAGTGTTAATGCAGTAGCAGGAAGCGCATCCGTTCACTGGTTGGGAATTGAAGATTACACTGACCTCAAAGGCGGGGATGGCGTAAAAGAAGATCAGTATGCTAATGAATTTTTTACCTTAATAGAAAAAGAGATAAAAAACATTTCAACTTCTGTGCTTCCGTCAGATTACACGATGGTCATCGCAATACGAGATGTCGATTTAGCTGGTGACTTGAGTTTGGTCAGTTACTTCGGGAACCAAAAGCTGGTAAGAGTGATCGCCGATGAACAACCACCCCGGTTGAATATCAGCTATGCGATATTAGATAAGGACGGAAACGAAATCACCTCTAATGCAGAAATTATTACAGATAAAAAGTTTCGTTTCAGGACTAATCGTAACAACGGTTTCGCGCATGAACGTCGAACTCTAAGACAATGGCTGACAGCCGATTTAAAGGAACGCCTCAAGTCGTAATAAAGTTGGTGCACGCAAAAAAGCGACCTGGCGTATAAAGAACAAAATACAAAGCTCCTCGATCTTCATTAAAGACGAGGGGCTTTTTTTGTGCCTGAAGACTATCCACCAGTATTTCACGATGGGCTCAACTCTTCCCGCTTACTTGACCTTTGACGACAAATACTCTCTCAATATCTCTCAATAAATAACCACTTTTAATATCTGTCGATTGGCACCCTAATGGCGCCACCCATTTGCGGGCTAATGGAG
>CEUU01040296.1_pt1 | contig 14555 bp, 12 predicted proteins | sample 531321 | NCBI WGS metagenome assembly CEUU01 (sample SAMEA2622658, study PRJEB7988) | marine metagenome | isolation source: saline water (ENVO:00002010), including
TTTTTCAAAAATCAAATCCATTCCCCAAGTCAATTTACGAAAACGTGGCCTATGGATTGCGTATTGCTGGTGAAAATAGGCGCTCCATACTAAATGAATCTGTCGAGAAAAGCCTGCGTGCGGCCGCACTTTGGGATGAGGTTAAGGACCGATTAGAAGATAACGCCATGGGGTTGTCTGGCGGACAGCAACAGCGCTTGTGTATTGCGCGTACATTAGCTGTTGAACCTGAAGTAGTCCTCATGGATGAGCCCTGTTCTGCTCTCGATCCAATTGCCACTGTGCGAATTGAAGAAACGATCAGCGAACTAAAGAATGACTACACGATTGTGATCGTCACCCATAACTTACAGCAGGCCGCGCGAATATCAGATTATACGGCCTTTTTTTACTTGGGGCGCCTTGTAGAATTTAACCAGACGAAGCAGATATTCACCCAACCTAATTTAAAGCAAACAGAAGACTATGTGACGGGACGTTTTGGATAAATTATATCTTAGCCAAGGGTAGGCTATATGGGGACACGCCAACGTACTGGAGAATAGGCATGGAAAGAAAATTCGATCAGCAACTCAGCGATCTAAAGCAGGACTTGCTTAAAATGGGAGGGGAGGTGGAAGAGTCTATTGCTTTGGCGATGCAAGCATTGATAGAACGGGATAATTCTTTGGTCGATATGGTTATTTCGGGTGGTAAGCGTATTGATGACTGGGAAATTAGGATTGAAGAAGCTTGCTTAACGCTTATTGCTACCCAGGGACCTGTCGCTAGTGACCTACGCCTGTTGACTACGATGATGAAAATAAATGACGATCTAGAGCGCATAAACGATCAGGCCGTCAATATCGTGCAGAGAGCGCAAGTACTCAATACCATGCCTTTACTTAAACCGCTGATCGATATTCCGAGAATGGGAGAATTGGCTCAGAGTATGGTTAAAGATGCGCTCGATGCGTTTGTGAGCCTCGATGTGAAGTTAGCTAAGAATGTAGGAAGGCGCGACGAGAAACTCGATTTGCTCCGGGACCAGATTTTTCGAGAATTAATCACTTATATTCACGAAGCTACGGGTAAGCCGGACAGCGTAGATCAGGCAATTTATCTGATCTTGGTATCTCGTCATTTAGAGCGTATTGGAGACAACTCGTCTAATATCGCAGAGAATGTTTCTTATTTGGTGGATGGCCATATTGTGCGTCATCAGAAAGAAGAATGGTGGCAAGAAGTAGTAGACTAAAATGATTTTTAATACTCGGATTCATGTTAGCGTAATAAAATTGTAACACTCGGAGGTAGTATTTGTAACACTTCGTGGGCATTATGTTACGAAGTTACTTTAACTACGCAGATCAAAAAGTGAATCTTTAGGAGTGTTTTTATGACAGGTGAATCAATCCTAGTCGTAGAAGATGAAGAGGATATACTCAATCTTATAAGTTATAACCTGAAGCAGGCGGGATTCCCAATTATCGCTGTAGAATCTGGGGAAGAGGCGTTGGAGGTTGCTTCGGAAGAAAACTTTTCTCTCGTTTTACTGGACCTAATGCTGCCTGGTATAGACGGATTAGAAGTATGCCGTCTACTCAGGGCAAAACCTGAGACCAAGAACATTCCCGTCCTCATGTTGACAGCTCGTACCGAAGAAGTGGATCGGATCGTTGGACTCGAACTGGGTGCAGATGACTACCTAACGAAACCCTTTTCTCCGCGCGAGTTGGTTCTGCGCGTACGAGCTATTTTGAGACGCGCTGAGGTAGTCGAATCAGTCTCTGATGAGATCCTCCGGATAGGGTCTTTGACTATTGATCCAATCGAACATCGGGTGCAGTTGCTAGGCGAAGAAGTTGAGTTGACGGCTACCGAGTTTCGGTTGTTGCTTACCTTGGCACAGCGAAGAGGGCGCGTGCAGTCCCGTGAAGAGTTGCTCAACGTAGTATGGGGGTATAAACACAGTGGGTATTGGCGCACGGTTGATACCCACTTGCGTCGCCTGCGGGCGAAAATGGGTGAGGCTGCAGACTACCTTGAGACCGTGCGCGGTGTAGGATACCGTTTCCGTCGTGAAGGGCGATAGTTGTGCGATGGCGTTTGGTAGTTATTCAAGTAGTTTTAAGTCTACTGCTAGTTTGGTTGGTAGTATCTCGCCAAGGAGTTAGCTTAGAAAAATCCTTGGCAGATCCTCTACTCTTATTCTTCCTGTTCTTTTCCGTACTTTTCTCTTCGTGGTTTGCTAGCCGTTTGGGGAAAGAGTGGGTTGGTGAAATTAATAGGGAATTTCGCACCTTTGGTGCTACGGCATTTGAAGAGCAGGGCTCACTCGACGAGCAAGCATTTAAAACGGCTGACGAATTACGGCAAACATTGCAGACGATGGTGGATAAATACCACCATCGGGTCGCGCATCTGAGCACGGAAAAATCTCGCTTAAAGGTTATATTAGAAAGTATTTCGGAAGCAATTTTAGTTACGGGACAAGATGGACGCGCGCAGTTGGCCAATCGCGCGTTGAGCCAACTCTTTACCGTGGGTGATGAGATGCTCGGTCGTCCAACTACAGAGATTGTGCGACATGCGGCAGTTCAAGGTGCGATTGACGACTGTCTGCAGAACGGAGTAGAGAAGGCGATTGAAGTGGAAATGGGCGTTGGGTCGGTGCGGTATTTGGACGTCCATGTGGCTCCTATTTTGCGTGGAGAACAGTGCGTAGGGGCCGTAACGGTGTTTTACGATATTACGCGACTCCGTCAGTTAGAACGCATGCGCCGCGATTTTGTCGCGAATGTGTCGCATGAACTGAGGACCCCCTTGACCTCAATTAAAGGTTATGCCGAGACCTTAGCTGACGGAGCATTAAATGACAAAGAAGCAGCAGCGCGATTTGTTAGTATTATCTCTACTAATGCAGATCGGCTTAGCCTGCTCTTGGACGACTTACTAGACCTTTCTCGATTGGAGTCTGATCAGTTTCGAATCGAGAAGAAACAATGTGATCTGCGACGTTTGATCGAAAGTAGTATAGCGAGTGTCCGCACTACAGCTGAGAGCAAAAGGGTTGCATTACAATTGGAAATAGAGGGCGAACATTCCGTTTTGTGTGATGCCCAGCATATGGAAAATGCTCTCACAAACTTATTAGATAATGCCGTTAAATACACGCCTGAAGGTGGGCGTGTTGATGTGGGACTGCGGTTTGAAGACGAGCGAGTGTGGATTCGCGTTTCCGATACGGGAATCGGCATACCCTCGGCTGATTTGGATCGCATATTTGAGCGGTTTTATCGTGTCGATAAAGGTCGGTCTCGAGCAATGGGTGGTACGGGATTGGGCTTAGCCATAGTTCGGCATGTTGTTGATGCACATGGTGAGAGGGTATTGGTCGAAAGTGAAGTAGGTCAGGGCACCACCTTTAGCATCTCCCTATCGAATAGCTAAAAATTCTTTCCAATTATCCGTAATTACATTTTCTTTTAATTTAAGAAAGACGTGATGGCCTATGGGGAAATTCATTGGATTCGCTTTTTTGTGCGTATTCTGTTGCATCGGCTGTAGTGGTGAAACGGAAGAAGCCGAGAAAGGGGCGGTTCCTGTGGCCGACAGTCGGGGGCATCAGTTATACATGACGAATGGATGTGCAGTGTGCCACGGTGATCAAGGCCGTGGAGATGGTCGCATCGCCAGCACGCTTCGACCTTCGCCCCGCGATTTTAGAAATTTATCGAATTACAAGAAAGGGGCCTCGGTTGAGCAAATTGCTGAGACAGTTGCGCGAGGTATCGGTGGGACGAGTATGCCTGGATATTCTCATTTAACGAACGAAGATCGTCTAACGATTGCACGGCACGTCGTCTTCTTACAGAAGCAGCCTTAAAAAACCGAAATTAACAAGAGAATATTATGTTCGTCATAAGTAGGATCTGCATCTTGCTCCTTCCTGTGCTTTTTTTTGCCGCAGAGGCATGGGCTCACAAATTAAATACGAGCTATGCCAATATTGTGGTCCGTCCCGACACCCTCATGCTGCGGTTGCGGATCGACGATTTCGACATGAAGCAGTTAGGGCTAGATACCAACGGCGATGGCACGATGTTTTACGAGGAGATGGAAGCAGGCCTGGCTGCAGTGGGCAACTTTACTAGCCGAAACTTTTCCGTTTCCGTCAACGGTGAAGCCGTGCCGCTGATAGCTGGGAATACCGATGTAAGCCCCGACAACAAAGGCAATATTTTTGCCGTACTCTATTTTGGCGCACCGCTTTCTAACGCACCCAAACAAGTAGATGTAGAAGTTGGTTTTTTTGATAAATTCGGCGAGGATCATAAATGTATTGCCAAGGTGTTATTGCCTGGTAAGCCCTTAGAACAGGCCGTTTTCTCTTCTGATGAGGCCAGCCAATCTTTTTATACAGAGCGGGAGAAGTCGCTTTTTGAACAGGCCGTAAACTTTATCTGGCTTGGTGTAGAGCATATTCTAATCGGCTATGATCACATTCTTTTTCTTTTAGCGCTGATAGTCGTCGGAGGTCAGCTCAAAGGGTTGGTGAAGATCGTAACAGCTTTTACCGTAGCGCATAGCATTACGCTGTGTTTGGCCGCACTAGAAATCGTTATGCTGCCTGCTCAGTGGATTGAAGCGGGGATTGCCCTAAGTATCGCCTATGTTGCTCTGGAAAACATCTGGTTGCAACGCTCTGAACATCGTTGGGTGCTCACGTTCATATTCGGCTTAGTACATGGCTTTGGGTTTGCCAATGTATTGCGCGAATTGGGCTTGCCAACGAAAGGGCTGGTTGTATCTCTTTTGTCGTTCAATGTGGGCGTCGAGTTAGGTCAAGTCGCTATTGTCGCGTTGCTTTTCCCCGGGATCCTTTGGCTAAATAATCAGGCCTTTAAAAAGCAGGTTGTCTGGGGCATCTCCGGATTAATACTGCTCTTTGGCGTAGGCTGGTTTATCGAGCGTGTATTTGAGTTGGAATACATGCCTATTTAAAGGCTCAATTTCGAATAGTGCGAAGGGCGAACTGACACTTATTGTTTGGTAATGCGTATCTTTATTACCATCTCTTAACATCATCAGAGGCATCGAGTCACTAAACTCGATGAGTACTGGCGTACGAAATCTGCCCAACGGGACTCCGATATATCAGCAAGCGCAGTTGTAACCGCGTAAGAGGCTAGTCTTTTACGCGGTTCAAATCAGAAATTAACCAGTTTTTATAGTCGTTAAAAGTCGGAGAAGTTTCCGTCTTCGGGGTGGCGTCTCATCGTGCGCTGCCTCCAGGTCCCCTGCTGACGCATCTTTTCTAATTCGTCTGGATTGATCTCCACTCCGAGGCCGGGTCCTTGAGGGAGCTGGACGAATCCGTTGACCATGGATAAAGGTTCCTTAAAAAAGCCGGCTCCGCCACCGCCGCCAAACTCCATTAATAGAAAGTTGGGAGTGGGTGCCATAGCGTGCACTGCCGCTACGATGCCTAGTGGGTCGGCTGCACTGTGCGGAGCCATCAATATTTCATGGACTTCAGCCATTGCAGAAATATGACGCATTTCGCGAATGCCTCCGCAGTGGCGAATATCGGGTTGAATAATGGCAGCGGCTTTGGTCTCGCACAGTTCACGGAAACCCCAGCGGGTCGTGCAGCGCTCACCTGTGGCTATCGGAATACAGGTGGACTGGGCTAACTCGCGAAGAGGGCCTATGTTGTCGGGCATGGCTTTCGTGGGCTCTTCTACAAATATAGGGTGAAAGGTTTCCAATTCGCGTAGCAGCATTTTGGCGAACGGGGGACTGGCAGCACGGTGAAAATCAATTGCTAAATCGATCGAGTTGCCTATCGCTTCCCGTATGGCGGCGATGTGGTTGACGACGCGGTCTATTTCCGCAGGTGTTTCTATGGGGCGAACCGCCTGTGGAAAAGGCGTTGTCTTAACGGCGGTGAAGCCCACTTCTACGCTACGTCGGGCGCTTTCTGCAGCTGCCTCTGGTGTAGCGCCTCCTGCGCCCCCGTACACGCGTATGGCATCCCGAACGGAACCTCCCAATAGTTTCCAGACCGGCAGTTCGACTTGTTTGCCTAACAGGTCCCAGCATGCCATCTCAATTCCACTGAGGGCGGATAAGAGGATGGGCATCTGCCGCGAATAGGAGGAGCGAAAAAGGGTCTGCCAGTGGTCTTCAATTTGTAGGGGGTCCCGACCGATGAGATACTCGCCCATATCTTTAATCGCCTGTGCGACCGTGCGTCCATGCTCGTAGTTCATCGGCGAGCCTAAGCCGACAAGCCCCTCGTCGGTTTGGATGCGCAGCAGCATGCCGCGATTGTTGAGCGGTATAGTTTCTAAGCTACTTATCTTCAACTGCTTAGCCATTCTTTGACCCGCGGATGATCTAGGACCTCTTCGTTAAGAATAAAGTCAGGTAGGCGGTGCTCTAGCATGTCGGTTACTTGCTGTATGGTCTTCTGGTCCAAGCGAATGGTTGATTCGACCGAAATGCCAGCATTGTGATTGGTGCAAATGATGCGTGGGTGATCTTTGTGGATCGTGCGAGGGCCGTTTACGGGATCGTCTACGACATAGTAGTAGAGTTTATCTTCGTTAAGCGCGCGGTTAACGTCCGTATCATCGACGAGATTGCCTCGAGATGGATTAATTAGCGAGGCGTGGGGCTGCATTGAAGCGAGAAGATCGTAGTCGACGATGGTTTCGTCCCCTGATACGTGGAGGCTCACCGTATCGCACTGCTCAAAAAGCGCGTGCGGAGAGTCAGCCACTTCAGCGCCGCACTGAGCGGCAATCTCGCCAATATCTGGACGGGAGTCACAAATCAGTAGGCGGCCGTTTTCCCCAAGTAGGGGACGGGCGCGTTGTGCAACTTCTTGGCCAATACGACCGCAGCCGTAAAGGCCAAGCACGGATCCTTGCGCCTCATAAGTCCGAATGATAGAAAAGTCCCCCCCGTGGGAAAGGCGGTTGAGTGTATAAACGCGTTTGAGGGTCGCCATCCACTGGGTAATCGCATATTCTGCGACCGTGTCCATATGGACAGGCGTAACGGTTATAAGTACTCCGTGGCGTGTTGCGGCTTCGACATTTACTTTGTCAAATCCCACGCCCCATCGAGCGATGATACGTAGATCAGTGGCCGCTTCATAGAAGGCATCTGTGTAAAGCGAAGAGCTGGCCACCGAAGCGACTACGCTCTGGGCGTCCTCGGCATGGAGTTCTTCTTTTTCGAGGACGAGTTCTCCGTGTCGCGACAGGTGTTCAATGCCTTGTTTACGTTCTTTTGACGCGAATTCATTGTTATAAAACTGTGCCGTTACCAGGATTTTATTTTTCATCTTATACCTTTGGCCCGCATATATTTATGAACTTTTTTTAAAGCGTTAATTATATGTGTAACTCGGCACGCTAGCGCAGAAAACGTTTGAAGTATAGATTCGTCATACAGCAGTTGGAAATGAGTATGTGTCTATTTTCTTTATCGTGTGCGCATAGCGATTTAGGGGAAGTGTATATTCTATTATATTAAAGTTGTAAATCTTTGTCGAACAATGTTTTAGTCTTTTATTCCTGACAGTAATTTTTCTACCGCTCCCTGTAAGATACGCAAGTCGTTGTTAATATCTATGAAGCGGAATCCCTCCGCTATTCGCGTTCGAGTGCTATCGACGTCCTTTGTGGGTATGCCACAGGGTGTGCCTGCCTGTTGGCATACATTCAGGAAGCGGAGTAGGGCTTCTTCGTGCTCTGGGTGGCCTGGCTCCACGCCCATGGACATGGCTAGGTCGTTGGGGCCAAGAAAGCCAATGTCTACCCCTTCCACCCGGGCTATGGCCTCGGCGTTTTCAATGCCTTGCATATCCTCAATCTGAGGTATGCAGAGCACGATGTCGTTAAAGACAGATCGGTAGTTAGATGCCAGCGTTGCACAGCGGCCTGTGCCAGCGGAGCGAGTCCCACGCGGGGGGAATCGCATTGATTGAGCGAGTTGTTGGGCCTGCTCTGGCGTGCTGACGTGGGGAAATACTACTCCGTAGGCACCCGCGTCTAGCAGGCGTCCCACAGTGACAGGATCGTGGTCCCAGGCTCTAGCGATTGGTACGGCTCCACGGGCTTCTATAGCGCGGAAGGTGTGAGCAATAGACTCCATATCGTAGGCAGTGTGCTCAGCATCGACGCATAGCCAATTGAAACCAGCAGATGCCATGACTTCGGCAGCGAGAGGGGAACCGAGATTAAGCCAGCTTCCTATAGAGGGTTTTCCGGCGGCGAGTGTTTCACTGATAAGGTTCCGCATTAAGATCCATTTTAACTTGATTGGGGGGTCATTTGCTCTGCTGCTATGATTCGGTCGATTTCTTGACGCAGTATGCCTATCACCTCGTCGTAGCCAAATCGACCGATCGTCTCAGGACCTCGCTTCAAATTAACGAAGTTCGGGGCGCACCATAGGCCCAAGTCGGCATCATCTGTCTCGCCAGGACCGTTTACTCTACAGCCCATGACGGCGATGGTTATAGCATGAGATTTAGCGTACTCGGTTACTTCTTTAACTTTCTGTGCCAGTTCAATAAAAGCTTCATTTTCTACTCTTGAACAGGAGGGACAAGATATTATGTTGAGACCTGGATCAAGAAGCTTAGGAACTGATCTAAAACGCCCCGAGTAGATATCATCGAGAATTTGGCGACCCACGCGAATTTCTTCTCCCTTGTCGTCAAAAGGCAAAGTGAGAGAAACACGGAGAGTATCGCCTATTCCAGCCGTTATGAGATGTTCCAATGCAATTCGTGTTTTAATGACGCCTTGGGGTGGCATGCCGGCCTCTGTTACGCCTAAATGCAGAGGCACGTCAGGTCGTTCCGAAGCGAAGCGTGTGTTGGCTTCGATAACGTTGTCTGGATCCGAATCTTTTAAGGACACGCAATAGCGTGTAAATCCCAAGTCTTCTAAAATATGGCAGTGTTCTAAAGCAGAGGCGAGCATCGGAGAAATAGAATCATCTTCTGGGAACAGGCCCACCTTGTCGGGATCGACGGAGCCACAGTTAACGCCTACTCGCAACGCGCAGTCATTCTTTTCAGCCTCTTCTGCGATAAATGATACTTTGTCGCGGATACTTTTTTTCTTTTCATGATGATACAAATGACCCGGGTTATAGCGAATTTTTTGTACGTGGGGAGCCACTTTTTTCACTATACGGTAGTTTTCTTGTAAATCGACGCTGAGGGGGATATCGGTGTGCTCTGCTATTTGCGTTAGAGCTTCAACGTCCCTTGGGCTGTCGACGGCAATGCGGATGATATCGGCCCCCGCTTCTCCTATGACTTTGATCTGGCGCAGAGTGGCTTGAATATCTTGGGTACGGGTAGCGGCCATGCTCTGAACTGCAATAGGGTGCTGTGAGCCGATATATGTGTTGCCGATACGGACACTTCGTGTTGGATTACGTTGTATCTGTGTCATTATTGGGTTGACCTAAAATCTGAGTAAGTGTGTATGCTTGCTCTTTATTCGTCAGCAGTCAAAGGGAATTTAATGGGTTGGCTGCCACGCGCGTTTGACTGCATAATGGCGAGTGCTATCTCTAATGCTTTACGGGCTTCTATGCCCGAGCAGATTAGCTCACGGTGTCCTTCTATCGCCTCCACCAGTTCGTTAACGGCGCCTAATTGATGTGTGTAAAGATAACAGCCAACGTCCAGATCGCTTACAGGCCAATCGTAGTGTGATTGGGGTCGGATAAGACGGGCGCTACGGTCAGACATTTCGAGTCGGCCTTTATCACAGGTAATTTGCATCTGCCAACCGGGCATTGCTGTTTTATACATATTAAGGAATATACGCAGTCCCTTACTATAACGGATGAAGGCTGAAGCTGATGGGTCTTGATCAGGATCACGCCCGCCGTCTCCCGAATAGGATTCATACGATTCGAAGCCTTCTTCAAGTTCACCAACCAACCACTGAGGACGGGCATCCGCATCGGCAAAGAAAGAGAATAAGTCGATTACGTGTGTTCCGTTGCGCATGAGCATGGCGCGTGGACTAAACATCTCAGCTACTATAGTGCGAAGGGGGCCTAACTCGCCCGATTGGATGAGTTGACGCGCTCGTAGAAATGTGGGATCCCAGCGCCGAGTATGCTCGACAGAAAGCAGCGTTTGGTTTTCACTGCAGGCGGCTATCATACGGTCGGCGTCTGCTAACGTTGTTGCTATGGGTTTCTCGCACAAAATGGCGCGTGGTGAACCGAGCGCACCTTCGACTGCAATATCTGCGTGTGCGTGGTCTGATGTAGCGATACTAAGCAGGTCGGGCTGAGCCGATCCTAGCATCTCTCGATAATCTTGATAATACTTCATATCAGGCCATACGTCTTGCCAAGTCTCGCGGAATTGATCTAGGGCGGCATGATTCTTATCGCAAACGGCTACCAAATCCGTTTGTGGGTGGTGATAATAAGCCGCTGTATGCGAGCGCGGAGCGGCGGCGAGCGGATGCGCCGAAGGGCGTCCGGAGCCAATTCCGGTCAGGCCGACAAGAGCTGCGCGGTACGTTTCCATAGTCTACAGAGGGAAGAGCTTCTGCCTGTTCGGTTCTCTCGGCAAAGAAGCATGTGTTGAGTGAGATGGCGCCGTTGAGTTAGCCTTCTTCAGGAAACCAATTCTGTAACTTCGCTGAAATAGCTCGGGCTTGATTTGGGCTCGAAATCTCGAATTTAGATCGCGGAATAAAAGAACCTTCGCGCTTTTGGTAGCGTCGAATTGAAACCTTTTGCTTGGCGTATTCGTCTGTTTTACGATCAAGGTCTTGGTAAAGAAACATTATCGTTGCCCATGCTCCCTTACTTAGGACTTCTTTAGCGATTTCTTTACGCACAACGCGCCCATCTTCTTCATAATGGATTGTTAACTCATCAATGCTTTCGGCCATGCCTTACCCACTTTTTGTTATCTTTGAAATTGGACAATAAGAGAATATATGCTGATTACTTTGCGAGGGGCAAATCGCAACCTTTTTGGAGGGAACTTATAACTTGCTTGCTCCGTTTGAGGGACCTCCTTATAATCTCACATCCACTGCAAACTAGAGCGAAATAGAGCAGTTTTGAAACCAAAATTAAACGATAAATACAAAAAGCAAGAGGGCACTGTTTTTCTCACCGGTATAGAGGCCATTATTCGTCTCATACTCGAAAAACAATGTTCTGATGCTAAGGAAGGACGTGTCAATCAAACCTATATAAGCGGGTACGAGGGGTCTCCTTTGGGTGGGTTAGACTTAAAGTTGGTTGAGCAAATAGACCTACTCAACGAGCATGGACGAACGCTCCACCAATTTGGCATCAATGAAAAAACAGCTGCTTCTGCTATGTTGGGAACACAGTTTGCTGAGAGTGGAGATGTGGACGCTTTTTGGTATGGTAAGGCGCATGGCACGATGTGGGTGCCGGACGAAGTGTGGCTAGCTAATTTGAGTGGCACAGCTGAGCGTGGCTCGATGGTGTTGTTGGCAGGTGAGGATCACGAATCCAAAAGTTCTGTTTCACCCGGCTCTAGTGATGGGGTGCTGCGTAGCTGCATGGTGCCGATTTTCTATCCTTCCACCGTGAGTGAGATCATAGAATTGGGTCTACACGCAGTTGCACTCTCACGGCACGTGGGCATCGTTACCGCGCTCAAGCTCGTAACCCCTGTTTGTGACGGGGCGAGTACGGTCGATTTAACTTCAATTCGGCCCCAGATCAACCGGCCACTGCGCACTTATGACAAGTCTTTCAACCGCATTGTCATGGCTACGAGAGCGCTACCTATGCAACAACAACTCGTCGAGGAACGCTTGCCTCTTGCCGAGGCGTATATTCGCGAAAATAGTCTCAATCGCATCGTAGATGCTTCGGCGGGTGGTCTGGTGGGGATTATTGCAACGGGCAAGAGCTATGTAGATGTGTGTCAGGTGTTAGAATATCTCCGTTTGCGCGTCCCCATTTTACACCTTCGCGTGCCTTATCCACTCGATGCGGAGATCGTTCGTTATTTTGCTAAGAATTTAAAAACAATTTATCTCGTCGAAGAGCCGGGTCCTTTTGTCGAAGATGCCGTTCGCGCCGCTCTCTGGGGTAGCGGAGTAGAGGTTTTTCTTGGCCAGTGGGACGAAGAGGGTAACCCATTTGTTCCTTCACACGGCGAAGTGTACCCCGAACAGTTGGCGCATCTGCTAGCCGATCGCCTGGGCGCGAACGGAAATGCAATTGGAAAGCTTCAGGCGCTGGATCAACGCGCCCATGGGGCGGTTCCTCAAGTGACGCCGATGTCCTGCGGGGGATGTCCATATAACAGCTTTCGCTCGCTGGACGAAAAACCTGGTGGAGCCATAGGCTGTTCGTCTATAAGAGCGACCCCCGCCTACGATAATGGCGTCCTTTACATTCCTACGATGGGTGCAGGAGGTTCGATTTATAGTGGTTGGGCTCCTTTCAATGGTAACCGTCACATTTTTCAATACCTGGGCGATGGCTCTTATTTTCACAGCGGACGGGGTGCCATTCAAAGCTGTGTCCAAGGCGAAGTTAATATCACGTTTTTGCTACTGTTTAACGGTGTAGTCGCTCTTACTGGTGGGCAAGATCCTGGCGGCGTGCGCAAGGTTTCTGACGTAATACAAGAGCTGCTGGGTATGGGAGTTGGACGCGTGGGTATTGTCAGCGCTCGAGCAGACGATCTGAACGAGCTCAATGGGGACAGAGTGCAGGTTTATACGTTGTCAGAACAAGCTGAGGCTCAGGATGCCTTTAAGCAGATTACGGGCACCACGGTACTAATACTTGACAAGGAATGTGCAACTGAACGAGGTCGCCGAAATAGACGGCAAGGCATCAAGCCCAATCATTATGTGTTGATTAACGATGAGATCTGTGAGGGCTGTGGTGATTGTTATGCTAGCTCTGAGGGATGTGCAGCTCTACATTCAGTTGACACAGAATGGGGAAAAAAGACGCAAGTGCGCCAAGCTCACTGTACTCAAGATGAACTTTGTATTGACGGGGAATGTCCGGCGTTTGTTGTGGCCTATGACGCACAGGGGCATGGGTTGCGCCGCCAGATACCCGAAGAAATTGACTCATTGCCCGACCCGCCAGCCTGTTCAACCGGATCAAGTTACTCGATTCTTGCGGTAGGGCGCGGAGGAACGGGGGTCGTGACGTTTTCCCACCTACTGGCCTACGCGGCAATGTTAGAGGGCAAGCAAGTGTATCTGTCTAACAGTACGGGGCTTGCACAAAAGGGAGGTCCGGTAGAGGCGCCGATCGTTCTGTCAGAAGATTACCAGCCTGCATTCAATAACCTTTTCCCAGGACAGGTAGATCTCTATTTGGGATTTGATCTGTTGCGCGCAGCTGAGGGAAGGAATTTGCGTTTTGTTGCTCCCGAAACGAGCCGTGCTGCCGTCAGTACTGCGCAGATACCTACCGCAGAGATGAACCGTAACCCACGAAAGGTTGGCTTTCCCGAAGTGGATGCTCTCGTTGGAGCGATCGAAGCGAACGTACGTAGAGGAGAAAGCGTTTATATCGATACCTACTGGCTGGCTGAGGCTCTTTTCTCAGATATTTTGTATGCGAATATGATTCTGTTGGGAGCTGCCTATCAGGCTGGCATGATTCCGGTCAAGGCAGCTTCGCTGGAATGGGCTATACAACTAAACGGGAAAGCAGTTGAAAACAATAAACGTGCGTTCCGTTGGGGACGTTTAGCCATCGCAGATCCGGCTAGAGTAGAAAGGGTTCTGGGTAAACAAAATCCCGGCAATGCAGAGCGCGTTGCCGATGCTCAAGAAATTGCCTCTAATCATCGTTCTGGAAGAGAATCCATGCAGCATGTCCTCTCGATGGATTGGCCCCAGTCAGTACAGACCCTAGTGGCTCGTCGAGTCGCTGAACTGTGTGAGTATCAGGATGTGGAGTATGCAGATAGCTATCTCCAATTTGTGCGGCAAGTCTGGCAATTAGAGCGAGAAAGAGGCTTGCATGGTGAATTTACGGAAGTAGTAGCCCATCAGCTATTTCGTCTGATGGCCTACAAAGACGAATATGAAGTGGCGCGGCTGGCTACTCACAATCGCACGGTGGAGCGAATTAAAGACCACTTTGCCGGTCCCGTTAAGCTTTCGTATCGTCTTCAACCGCCTGCGCTACGCTGGCTTTTTCGCAAGAAAGTTGCTTTTGGCAGCTGGTTTTACTGGGCTCTATGCGCGTTGAAACGAGGTAAAAAACTGCGCGGCACATCCTTAGATCCCTTCGGGTATCTTTCCTCTCGTAGGCTGGAGCGCGAGCTTATTGATTGGTATCGTCAACTCGTGGAAGAGACATTGCCTCATCTGCATTCAGATCGCTACGCTGAATGCGTCGATTTGGCTCAATCTGCAGATGAAATTCGCGGGTACGAAGAGGTGAAAGAGCGCGCAGCACGTGCCGTGCGGACGGCGGCTGCCGGGCGCCTGCAGCGAATTCACAACGCGAATTGAGTGGCCGGTTGCAGCTAAACAAGCGAC
>CEUU01108514.1_pt1 | contig 14367 bp, 12 predicted proteins | sample 531321 | NCBI WGS metagenome assembly CEUU01 (sample SAMEA2622658, study PRJEB7988) | marine metagenome | isolation source: saline water (ENVO:00002010), including
TTAATAAACTTATATTGTATAAATGATTTTTTTTTGGCATGCCTATATTTTATTTGTATATTCAAAATTAGATATATCATAAAATTATTTAAGTAATTGCAATTCTCATCAAAACCAATTAAAGAAAATAGCTGTTTACAATACGAATTGTTTAAAGCAGATAATGCATTCTCTTTAAATTACCTTAATGAAGAAAATTTAAACCATTCAAAAGAATCTCTAATTTATTGGAGAGAAAATATTTATAGTCATCAAAAAAAAATCATCCAAAATAACTATAATTTAGATATCCAGCAATCATTATTATATCAAAAAGATAACGACGAACTTCAAAAAATAAATCCTTTTTTATTGACAGCGTTTTCTATTAATTTTTGGCGTTCAAAAAAAACTGTACACAATGGGCCTGCGATGTATTTTGTAATAGATACAATGAATAAATCCCAGATAATTCTCTATATTGGAGAAACAAATTCTGCAGATAAACGATGGAAAGGTGACCATGATTGTAAAAACTACATAAACAACTACAAACAATCAATTTCTAAAAATCAGATGGAAAATCATTTAGATATACGTTTTTTTCTTGATGTTCCCAAAGATGTCAAATTAAGACGTAAATTAGAAAAGAAATTAATCTATTTATGGTTACCACCATTTAATAAGGAAACTAGGGATAGATGGCAAACAACTTTCACAAACAATTAAATTTAATTCTTATCAAATAAAATGCAATTTTCAATTTTTCAAAACCCTATAAATACATGGCAAGGTTCATTATTAATAATAGGCTTATACGAAGATAATATTTATGAGCAATTAGAAAAAATAAATTTTATTATTGATCCAAAAGTATTTTTGGAAAAAATAAATAATAGAAACTTTCTTGGAGAAAAAGGTGATTTCCTTTCTTTAGAATTATTAAATCAAAAATTAAACTCATTAGTTCTAATAGGATTAGGAAAAGATAAAGTTCTTAAGACAAATAACTTGAGAAATTCTTTAGCTGATTGTATTAGAAAAACTTTAGACAAAGAAGCAAAAATAACTATCCTTTTACCTTGGGACACATTACCTGATGATTCTATATTTGAGATAGCTGAGTCATGTAGGTTATCAGCCTACAAGGATAATAGATTTAATAAAAAAAGGGATGAAAAGATTTTATTAAATGAAATTGAATTTCTTGATTTGAATAATAATCAAAATATTTCTTTCTCTAAAATTCAATATATTTGCGAAGGAGTAGAATTTGCGAGGAAACTTGTAGCCGCTCCGCCGAACGATCTTACCCCCCTCGAAATGTCCAAAAAAGCTATTGAGATAGGGTCTGAGCATTCACTCCAAGTCAAAATCTTAGAAAAATCTGATTGCGAAGAACTGGGGATGGGGGCATATTTAGCTGTAGCTAAAGGTTCTGAATTAAAACCAAAATTCATACATTTAACTTACAGACCCAAAGATAAAGTTCATACAAAAATAGCTCTAGTGGGTAAAGGATTAACATTTGATTCTGGAGGTTATAATCTCAAAGTTGGTGCTTCTCAAATAGAGATGATGAAGTATGACATGGGAGGAAGTGCTGCCGTTTTAGGAGCAGCAAAAGCTCTTGGCTCTATTAAACCAAAAGGGATTGAAATTCACTTTATAGTTGCTGCATGTGAAAATATGATAAATGGTTCTGCAATGCATCCAGGAGATGTTGTTCAAGCTTCAAATGGTAAAACTATTGAAGTCAATAATACAGATGCCGAAGGGAGATTAACACTTGCAGATGCATTAATATATGCATCCAATTTAAATCCAAATAAAATAATTGATTTAGCTACATTAACAGGTGCTTGCTTAATTGCATTAGGTAATGATGTAGCAGGTTTATGGAGTAATAACGAAGAATTAGCAGAAGAATTGTTAAATGCAGCTTCTAATAGAGGGGAAGGGTTATGGCAAATGCCACTACAACATTCTTATAAAGAGGGGCTTAAATCTCATATTGCAGATATGAAAAATACGGGTCCAAGAGCAGGAGGTTCAATAACTGCAGCATTATTTTTAGAAGAATTCATTGCTAATCCAATCAAATGGGCACATATAGATATCGCAGGAACATGTTGGACAGATAAAAATAAAGGAATTAATCCAAGTGGTGCTACTGGCTACGGGGTAAGAACACTTGTTAAATGGATTCAAGAGCAGGAACTAAATTAATTTAACCAGACCACTTATTAGAAGATCTAGCATTCATGCCCCATAATTGATCTAATCTCTTATCACGACCACAAGCAAATCTGTAAAACTTATACTTTAACTCATTATTATTTGCAAAATCTTGATGATAATCTTCTGCGACCCAAAACTCTCCTCTCTCTTTTAATTCAACTTTTATATTCTCTGGAATAACATTTAATTCTTTAGAAGCTGAAATTAAAGCAATTTTTGATTTTTTATTTTCTTCCTCATTTTGATAAAAAATAATAGGCCTATAAGAATCTCCACGATCACAAAATTGTCCTTCTCTATCAAATGGATCTATATTTCTAAAATAAAGTCTTAAGATTTCATCAACATCAACTACTTCTGTATCATATTTCACTAAAACTACTTCTTGATGTCCTTCATGATTTTCATAAGAAGGATTTATTAAATCTCCTCCTGAATATCCGCTAACTACTGATTCAACTCCTTGCAAAGATTCTAAATCATGCTCTAAACACCAAAAACAACCTCCACCAAGAACAATATCTTCAGCAAGTGTATTGATAGGATTCAAAAATATTGAGCAAATAATAAATAATGATAATAAAAATTTAGTAGTTCCTGACATAATAATTAAATAAGTGAATTTAAAATTTCGATTGCAGCTCTTTGAACGACACCTTCACTTCCTAATATACTTCTTAGTGATAAGTAGCCTTTCTTAATTTTTATTTTTTCATTTTTATTTTCAATGAGCTTGCAAGACTTCTTAAATATTTTATTAACTTCGAAATCTTTTTGTACAAATTCTGGAATTATAAGCTTTTTCATCAAAAGGTTTACAGGAGAAATATATTTCACTTTAAAATTAAGTATTCTCTTTGCAACAAAAGCAGTTACTCTACTTACTTTATAGCCAACGACTTGAGGAATCCCATATAAAGCTAATTCCATATTTACAGTGCCTGACTTACAAAGTGCTAATTTAGAGAGTGTATATATGTAAGTTTTATTTGATTCAATTTCACAGGATTTGATTATCCTTCCATTTATATGATATTTCTGAAAAGCATTCTCAAATTTCTGATCAAATTCTTGTCGACACGATAATATAAAAACCATAAGAGTTGGATATTTTTTTTGTAATTTTTGAGCCACTTGCATAAAATTGGGAAGAACGTACCTTAATTCTTGAGGACGCGAAGCAGGCATTATAAGCAATATATTTTGATTATTTTTAAGTTTTAAATATTCTCTTGCTATTTTTTTTGTAGGTAATTTCTTTGTTAAATCGATCATAGGATGACCAACAAAAAGAACTTTTCCTCCTCTCTTTTGATAAAAATTTGCTTCTTGTTGAAATATTGCGAATATTTTATCGGAAAAACCAATAAGATCAGTAGTTGAATTATTCCCAACTCTCCAGGCCCATTCTTGAGGAGCTATATAGTAATAAATAGGTATGTCAAACTTTTTTCTCTTTAATTTTCTTCCAATACTTATATTTGGTCCCATATAGTCAATCATAATTAAACAATCAGGATTATTTGAAACTAGAGCTTGAAAAAATTTCTTTTGGATTTTAAACATGGGAATTACTAAAGGCAAAGCCTCCCATAATCCAATCGCACTGATAGGTGTTGTATCACAAATAATTTTCACACCGGCTTCTCTCATCCTTTCACCCCCTAAACCATAGAGATCTAAATCAATCGATTTTTTTTTACTTTCCTTAATTAATTCTCTTGCAAGTAAACTTCCATGGAGATCTCCAGACACTTCTCCCGTACTTATAAATATTCGTTTTCTCATATCTTTACTAAGGGCATAGGCCCTCTTCTATTTTTAGAAATTGATCCTTTAAGAAATTTACATAACCTATTAGATGAGAAATCTAATTTATCATTCATCGCTATATCAAGAGCTTCTGAAATCACAAAATCAGATTTGAAAAGTAAATTCCAAGTTCTTAACAGGGTTTTAAAATCAAAATCATTTCTATTCATAAGTCCACTTCTTTTAATGCCTACTCTATTTAGACCTCTTAACCTCCCTGGATGTCCTTCTGCCAAGCAAAAAGGAGGCACATCCCTGTCTACGCGTGTCATACCTCCAATCATTGCAAGATATCCAATATGCACGAATTGATGAACACCTAAACAGCCTCCAATAATAGCTCGATCTTCAATCAATACATGACCAGCAACTTGTACCCCATTAGAAAGGATTATCCCGTCGCCTAAAATACAATTATGACCAATATGAGTATATGCCATTAGAAGATTATTATTTCCAATAATTGTTTTTTCTCCTTCATAGGTTGCTTTATTTATGGTTACACATTCTCTAAATGTATTATTATCACCAATAATAACTTCCGTTGGTGCTCCTTTATATTTTAAATCTTGAGGCTCAAATCCTAAGAATACATTAGGATAAATATGATTATTTTTACCTAATTTTGTTTTCCCTTTAATTATTGAATTAGGACCAATAATAGTCCCAGAGCCAATAACAACATCAGGACCTATGATAGCTCCAGATCCTACTTCCACTCCAACATCTAATTGCGCATTTGAATGAACTGAAGCAGTAGGATGAATTCCAACATCTTGAAAGTTAGAATTTTTTTGATCATATTTATTATCCATTTTAATCAACTAATGAGAACATTAACTCTCCAGAACAAACAAGCTTTTCCTCAACATGAACTTCACCTTTAACCTTGCCAAATCTCTTCCTTTTTAAACTAATTAATTCACAAGTAATTAGTAATTGGTCGCCAGGAACTACAGGTCTTCTGAACTTAACATTATTTATCCCAGCAAATACAAAAAGACCCTTAGGTAGATCAGGCATTTGAGAAACAATTAAACCTCCCACTTGAGCCATTGACTCAACTATTAATACCCCTGGCATAAGTGGTCTATCAGGGAAATGACCTTGAAATTGAGGTTCATTAATAGTTATATTTTTTATTGCAACTGCCTTTTCCCCGGGAATATGGTTGACAACTTTATCTACTAACGCAAAAGGATATCTATGTGGAAGAAGGCCTAAAATATCCTGAATAGATAATTTTTCATTATTAATAAATGAGTTTTGATTTTCCACAATTTAAAAGTTAATTTTTTAACGATGAAGCCAATAAAGCATTTAAAGAATGAGATCCTTTATAAACCATTATTTGGGCTTTAGGTAACCCTACCAAAGCCAGGTCCCCTATTAAGTCTAAAATCTTATGACGTATTGGTTCATTAGTAAATCTTAATGGAGGATTAACCCATTTATCTCCATCACAGACAAGCGCATTATCCAAACTACCACCTTTAATTAATCCTAATTCACTCAACTCTTGAAACTGATCTTTAAATCCAAAAGTTCTTGCTGGAGCAATCATCTCTACGTAGTATCTGGGATTTAAATCTATTACAAATGTTTGTTTGCCAATCGCTTTATATTTGAAATCTATTGTTGAGATAATGGTTAACTTTTTTGAAGGAGTTAAAGCAATAACAGAATCATTTTGATGAAAAATTCTTGATTCATTAATTTCTTTCATGAAATTCATAGGAATTGGAACTCTTTTAATCCCAACTTCTTCAATTGCTTTGACCCACTGAATAGCTGAACCATCTAACAGAGGAATCTCCTTACCATCTACTTCAATATGTACATAACTAATTCCACATCCTGCAAGAGAGGATAAAAGATGTTCTATTGTGTATAGATTTCGTGAACCCAATTTAACTGCAGTACAAAGCATCGTACTACCAATCAAATTCTGATCTAATTTAAAAATTTTACTTGGATTATCTGAGAAAGATACAAAGTAACCTTCTTGATCATATGGTTTAATTCTGACTTTGGTCTGTTCTCCACTATGCAAACCTATCCCTGTTCTGGTAATTTGACCAGAAATCGTATAACAAGAATCATAATTAGAGGGCCAAGATAACACTTAAAATTTCCAACCGACTCCAAGTGTATAACGCATATTGCCACTTAAATCCTGCGTAGCAATATCTAATCTTAATGGACCAACAGGTGTTTTAATACCAAGCCCTCCTCCAAGAGAATAACCTGAACCAGTTTTATCAAGGAGTTTTCCTGGTTTGCCTGGAACATCACTTTGAGAGCCAAGATCACTACCTGCATCTGCAAAGAAAGCTCCTGAAATCATCCTCCAAATTGGAAATCTATATTCAGCTGAAACCTCTGCAAAACTTTTACTAACTGATAGTTCACAAGATCCCCAACCCCTCACAGATGAAGCTCCCCCCATACAAAAAGATTCATAAGGAGGTAAGTCTCCAATAATCATTCCTGACTTTATTTGGAATCCAATTGTTTGAGGACAATCATTATCTTTAAAATCTCCTCCTTTACATTCTTTAGTTAAATTTATCAGCCTTAAAGGAGTAAACCAAGCATAAGAAGCTCTTAATCTATTGAAGACAGGTGAATTATCTCCTAGTGGTAAGAATTGTTCACTACCAAATCTTAATATATTTCCAGAGGTAGGATTTATATTATTATTTAATTTATTCCTTACTCCTCCAGCAACAACACTTATTAAAGTATTTTCAGCTGGACAAGATCCATCTTCTTTTGTGTAACCAATACATATAATTTCACTGATATTTGCAGAGGTAGGTTTCTTTGTTGAATATGGTTTTTTATTACCATCACTATCCATCATTGTGACTTTTTTAAAATTCATTCCTAAAGAGACTCTCCATGGTGTTTCTTTAAATGGATCTCCATCATTTAAAGGCCTTAAAAATGTAAAACCTCCTCCTACATTTTCAAGAACTACAGAAGATAAAGAGTCACTACTAGTACTCGTAGTATCATTTACGGCATAAAGTCTCCCGTTATCTTCGCTTGTAAATTCCTGAGGATAATCTCTACTTAAGAATATATTTGATCTAAAAGCTGTTTTATATTTATCTCCTTTAATCCAAGGATCAAAAAGAGAAATATTATAAGTTGTCGAATAAGTTCCAAAATTCAGATTAAGATTAGTTGTCCATGCTCTTCCTAAAGCATTACTTTCTTTAAATCCTAGTTGAGCAAATATACCTGCTGCATTACTGAAACCAACCCCACCTGTTAAAGAGCCAGTTCTTTGTTCACTAATATCTAAAGTAATTAAAACCTTTTTACTATCCTCTTCATCAGGACTAAGAGAAACTTTTACATCATCAAACAAAGCAGTTGCATAAAGTCTCTTTATATCACTTTCTAAAATTTTTCTATTAAAAATTACTCCTGAAGCTGTTTTTAATTCTCTTTTTATTACCCAATCCTTAGTCTTTCCCTTCCTGATTTTTTCATCTGCACCAATAAATCTAATTTTGATATCCGAAACTATTCCTTCATCTACTTTTAAAATAACATTACCATCATCTGAGATCCTTTCAGGACTGTTTACTCTTGCTAAAGAATATCCCTTCTCTTCATACCAACCTTTTATAAGATTAATACCTTGTTGTAGTTCATTTAAATTAAGAGTATTTCCATAATATTTTTTGAAAATATTATTAACAAACTTTTCAGGAATTAAACTGAAATTAGGATTTATAGTTACTTTTTTCAAAATTGGATTGGGTACTATTTCCACAATTAATTTGACTCCCAAAGGGCCATCATCTGCTCTAAATTTGACTCCAGAGAACCAGCCGCTTGCATAAATTGCTTCCAAGTCTTTTTTTAGTATTTGATTATTAACAATGCTTCCTGGTTTAATACTCATTGAATCATATGCAGCCAATTCTAGTTTTCTGCCTTCTGGATGGCCTTCCCATCCCTCAATAATAATTTCTGAAATAAGTACATTTTTCCTATCTTTTTCAGAATTATTCACTAAAAAAATATTTTCAAATTTTTGAAAATATCCTTCATTCAAATTATTCCTTTTGAATTTTATTGCACCATCAAATAAATTTTTCCTTAATATCTTATTGTTTTCTAATGAATAATTTGCTCGAATCTCATTATCGTAAGAAATTAAAAGTAATGAAAGAAATCCAACACCAGTTAAAAAATTTTTATAGTTTAATTTTTTATTTTTCATAAGTTTGAAATCAAATTAAAAATTTTCAGTGGAACTAATAAAATTATTTATTCTAGTATTAATTTCACTGTAGCCCTCAATTAAGTTTCCTAAATCATTTCTAAAACGATCTTTATCTAGACTCTTAATTCTACCATTCTCTGCTTCTAGATCCCAGAGTCTACAATTATCAGGACTAAATTCATCTGCCAAAACTAACTCTTTTTTTGAATTTTTGCCAAATTCAAGCTTAAAATCTACTAGTTTAAGTTTAATATTAAAAAAAAAGCTTTTAAGAATACTATTAACTTTAAGAGTTAATTTTTTTATCTCTTCTAATTCTTCATTTGTTATTAAATTCATTAATTTGATTCTATCCACAGTAAGCAAAGGATCATTTAGATCATCATTTTTGAAATAAAACTCCAAGAGGGGTTTATCGAAAACTTTTCCTGGCTTAATACTAGTTTGTTTACATATAGAACCATAGGCTACATTTCTAAGAACGACTTCAATAGGAAATATATTAATTTTCTGCGCAAGGAAAGAATTAGTATCTAATGCTCTTATAAAGTGCGTCGGGATATTATTGTCTATTAAATATTTAAAAATATTTTTGCTTATATTACAATTTAAAGCACCTTTCCCGGTGAATGTTGACTTCTTTAAAGAATTAAAAGCAGTAGCATCATCTTTAAATTCAATCAAAACTATACTCGGATCACTAGTAGCAAATATTTTCTTTGCTTTGCCTTCATAAATTAATTGGCTTTCTCTTTTCATAGGTGAATATTTCTAATAAATTACATACAATATATTATTGAATAGTAATTAAAATTTTCAGCAAAAGTAATAGCCTTACTTTAACTGATTAATAAAAAAATAAATACCCATTACAAACAAATTCATGAGCTTCAATTCTAATAAAGCAGAAAACTTTCATAAATTAGAGAATATTGCCATTATTGGAAATGGTGGGAGAGAAAATGCCTTGGCTTGGGCGATACAAAAAAACAATCAAGTAAAACAAATTTTTATAGTTCCTGGAAATGGTGGTTCACATAAAATCAATAAATGTCAAAAAATAGATATTGATATAAATAATCATTACCATTTGCTAGAAAAATTACAAGTTTTAGATATTGATTTGATTGTGATTGGTCCAGAGACTCCTCTTGCAGATGGTCTTGGAGATTTTTTAAGAAGCAAAGACTTTTTCGTTTTTGGTCCAGGTAAAGATGGAGCAAAATTAGAATCAAGCAAGTATTGGGCAAAAAACTTCATGAAAAATGCCAATATACCTACTGCAAATTTTTGGAAAGTTTCCAATATGGATGAAGCCAAAAATGTTATCTTGAATTCTTCACTACAATTTGTTGTAAAAGCAGATGGACTTGCTTCAGGGAAAGGTGTTTTTATTCCACAGAATAAGGAGGATACTTTACTAATAACCAAAGAAATTCTAGAAGGAAAGTTCGGTTCTGCTGGAGATATTGTCCTTCTTGAAGAAAAGATTCAAGGACCCGAGATCTCAGTTTTCGCATTATGTGATGGTAAAAATTATGTGCTTTTACCAACAGCACAAGATCATAAGAGACTTGAAGAAAAAGATAAAGGCCTTAATACAGGAGGAATGGGTGCATATTCTCCTGCACCCATAATTACTGATAGTGAACTTATAGAGATTTGTCATCAAATTATTGAGCCAACTATTAACGAATTAGTAAAAATAAATATTGATTATCGAGGAGTCATTTATTTTGGATTAATGATCACAGAATTTGGACCAAAAGTTATAGAATATAACTGTAGATTTGGAGATCCCGAATGCCAAACTATTATGCCCTTAATGGATAATAACTTTGCCAAACTATTACAAAATTGTGCCACGGGTAATCTAAGCGGTAATGAAAAAATCCCTCCTCCAAATAAAGTAAGTGCTTGTGTGATAGCAGCTTCAAAAGGATATCCACTTGAATATAAAGTTGGATTACCTATTAATTTTAATTGTATTGAGAATGAAAATTTCCAAATTTTTCATTCAGGAACATCAACTGATTATGTAGGAAATACAATTACTGATGGAGGAAGGGTTTTAAGTATTGTCTGCCAAAGTTATGATTTTGATAATGCTTTTAAATCAATCTACGCAAATTTAGAAAAAATAAGTTTTGATGGAATGTACTATAGGAAAGATATTGGACACCAAGTTCGACACTTTCAATATAAGGATGATAATTAATGACTAATCAGAATAATTTGAACAAAACAAAATTCTTTTTTTCAGAAAACATTGAAAATAGTCTTGAGAATAATTATTGGTGGGAAAGATTACTCAAATGGTGGAGCGGTTTTAGTTTAAGGACAAAATTATTAGCTATCGCAACACTTGCTGTAAGTCTTTTAATGACAGGGATAACCTTCTTTGCACTCAATAGTATACAAAGAGATGCAGGTATGAACGATACTAGATATGCAAGGGACTTAGGTCTATTACTTTCAGGTAATGTTACTGAATTAGTTGCAAATAATCAAAAAAATGAAATCTCGAATGTAGCTGAAAAATTTTGGCGTTCTAGCAGAAATTTAAGATATATCTTTTTTACTGATGAGAATGACATTGTACAACTAGGCATACCAATAAGTGCCACCCCTTCTAATCCTAATAGTCAATTTCAGCTAACGAGAAAACTTAAATTACCCGCTGAACTTAAAAAAAGGCCACAATTTCCAGTAGTTAAGCAGCACTCAACTCCACAAGGACAAGTAACAGATGTATTTGTCCCCATATTATGGAAAGGAAAATATTTAGGAACACTAGCATTAGGAGTTACTCCCAATAAAAAAGCATTAGCAAGCGCAGCCTTGACTAGAGAAGTTACTGTTGCTGTATTCATATCTATATGGGTGCTAGTCATATTAGGCGCAGTTTTTAATGCTTTAACAATTACAAGACCTGTTAGAGAATTAGTTAGAGGGGTAAGAGAGATATCTCAAGGTAATTTCAAATCTCGTATATCTTTCCCTATGACAGGTGAACTTGGCGAACTTTTAACATGCTTCAATAAGATGGCTACACAATTAGAAAACTATGATGAGGCAAATATTGAAGAACTTAAAGCAGCACAAATAAAACAACAATCACTAATTGCAACTATGGCTGATGGGGCTATATTGTTAGATTCTCGAGGAAAAATTGTATTAGCGAATCCAACAGCAAAAAGACTTTTCAGATGGGAAGGTAGATATCTTGAAGGGAAAGATCTTTTAAATGAGATCCCAGAAATACTTTCAAATGATTTACATGCTTCAATAGAATCAATCCTAGAAAAAGATAAGGAGAGTGATGACATAAGGTGCAGCGTAGGAGAACCTCCTAGAACATTAAGGATTGTTCTACAATCAGTTCTAGATACTAATAAATTACAAATTAAAGGTATAGCAGTAACAGTTCAAGATCTTACAAGGGAAGTTGAATTAAATGCGGCACAAAATAGATTTATTAGTAATGTTTCGCATGAATTAAGGACACCATTATTTAATATAAAGAGTTACGTAGAAACTTTGTATGATTTAAAGGATCAGTTATCTAACGAAGAACAACTCGATTTTTTAAGTATTGCTAACTCAGAGACAGATCGATTAACACGCCTTGTAAATGATGTTCTTGATTTATCGAGATTAGAGTCTGGAAAGTTAATCCAACTAGAACCAATGGATATAAAGCCAGCTATAGAACAGACATTAAGGAATTACAAGTTAAATGCCACCGAAAAGAATGTCTCACTAGCACAAGATATCGAAGAAAATATACCTTCTATACTAGGTAATTGGGATTTACTACTTCAGGTCTTCGATAATTTACTAGGTAATGGATTAAAATTCAGTCCCAAAAATAGCACTTTGATGATTAGAGCTTATACATGGCCTGATACATGCCCAGCATTTCCTCCTAATGAGATAAAAAATGCTCCACAATGCGAATTAGTTTCTCCTCTTCCAAAAATCAGAGTTGAGATTGCTGACACAGGATGCGGGATTTCCCAGTCAGATCAAGAAAAAATATTTGATCGTTTTTTTAGGGTTGAAAATGCTGTACATACAGAGCAGGGAACTGGTTTAGGATTATCCATTGTAAGAGGAATAATTGAAAAGCATGGAGGAGAGGTAAGAATGGCTAGTGAGTTAGGGGTAGGCACAACTTTCTGGTTTGAACTTCCGCTAGAGCAATCTGATAAAGATGAGATTCTGATTAAAACGATCAATAGTGAAAAGAATTTATCTAACAATCAAATTGAAGAGTTAATCTAAGTTTTATCAACTCCCTTAAAAACATTTGGTAAATTTTCATCAGGCACTATTCTATGAGGTGCTCCACTAAATATTTGTTCAAAATTTGAAAATGAATCCTTAATCTCAGGGCCATTTCCAGTTATTATAAATTCTCTTATTCGTTTATCATGCCATGAACCTCTCATTTTAAATACATTAAGCGCCCTTGCCATTTCGCCTTTTATTTCCACATATTGAAGTAAAAGTATAGTGTCAGTAATTGTTGAAATATGCGAATCAGTTATTGAATGACTTCCCATGAATTCTTCTGCAGTATTTGTGAAAAATCCTGCTATTTCCTCTTGTTTTGCATAACCAGTGACACCAATAACAAATTGTCTAAATGCATTGAGACTTACCCCTCTAGCCAAAGCAGATAAAGAGTCAATTGCCATTCTAGTTGGCTTGAATTCAGTAATTTGAGTCTTAATGATCTGCAAATGATCTTCCAATCCTGTTGACTCAGGATAAGCACAAATAATCTTTAATAAACCATCATCCTCCATTTTTTCAAAATCAATCCCCCAGCTCGTGGCATTTCTTAAGAGTTGTGCTCTTGATTCTTCATAAGCGAACAGAATTGCTCTCTCTTTATTTTGATAGGCATCTTCAATAAATTTTGATACCAACATTGTTTTTCCAGTACCAGTAGCTCCAGTCGCAAGAATAATTGAATCTTGAAAATAACCTCCTCCGCACATTTCATCAAGATCCTTAACTCCTGAACTAATTCGAACATTGGACGATCTTTGGGTCAATCTCATTGCTCCGAGAGGAAATACACTAATACCGTTTTCTCCCATCGTAAAAGGAAATTCACCTTTCATATGAGTAGTCCCTCTCAATTTCAGTACTTCTAGAGTTCTTCTTCTTTTTTCAGATTCAAGAACATTTCTTAGTAGCACAACATTATCTGATACAAATTCTTCAACCCCATATCTTGCAATTGGCCCATAATCATCAATCCTCTCTGTAGTCATAACTGTAGTGACCCCTATTTCCTTTAGCCTGGCAATTAATCTAAAGATTTCTCGCCTTACAACGTAAATTGCATCATATTGTTGAAACACTGCAGTAATCGAGTCTATAGCAACCCTTTTAGCTTTATATTTTCTTATCGCATAACTAATCCTCTCTATAAGACCAGATAAGTCAAAATTTCCCGCAACATCTTGGCCATCAGGATCAGGAGATGCATCTAAGATAAAAAGTTTATTTTGGTCAATAAGCTCTTGGAGATCCCAGCCAAAACTGGCAGCATTTCTAATTATATCTAATGGAGATTCTTCAAAAGTGACAAAAATGCCAGGTTCATCAAAGTTATTTATTCCATGATGTAGATATTGCAATGAAAAAACAGTTTTACCTGTTCCAGAAGTTCCACTGACAAGTGTACTTCTTGAAGTTGGCAACCCTCCTCTACAAACATCGTCAAATCCTTCTATTCCAGTAGGAAGTTTTTGAACTTGCATTTTATTTGATTTATTTTGATCTGTATCTTTCATCTTTTATTTGATTAATGATATTTGAATGTGTTGTTTTGGTTAAATTATAACTAAAAAGAATATTTCTAATTTTTCATTCTTTTATTTCAGTCTCATTTAGTTCATCGAATAATAAATCTAATCCTATCAAAACTTTTTCTCTATCGGATAAATCACCAATAATTTTTCTAACAGGAGGTGGTAAGATTTTAGCCAATGTTGGAGTAGCAAGGATTTTATCTTCTTCTGCTAATTGAGGACTTTTTAAAACATCTATCACTTTTAAAGCATAAACCC
>CEUU01047844.1_pt1 | contig 14236 bp, 10 predicted proteins | sample 531321 | NCBI WGS metagenome assembly CEUU01 (sample SAMEA2622658, study PRJEB7988) | marine metagenome | isolation source: saline water (ENVO:00002010), including
AATTGGGGATAATCAAAATAACAAACCTGACTTTTCTATTTCGGCGAGATTGATATCGCCGGGCAACCCCAAATCAACGGGCATGCCACCTATAGTTACCACAACTCCGCTAAGGTGGGTGTAAAGACACGGTGGAAATGCGGCTTCAGTTTTTTTGTCATCTAACATTTTCCAACCAGATTGACCATTTTTCTTGCTATCGCTGAATAACTGGTCGTCACCAAATGCAATCCATCCATTGGCTCGCCATGCGTGCTTTTGTAGGTCTTTTGTCACCAAAGCAGGTGCCGGAGCAACCGTATGGCGATGCGGCCAGGCGTTTACCCAATCTAGGCCAGAGTCTCTTAACCACTCAATTCCTGTAGGCTCACTGCTTGCTGATACGGTTTGACCTATTGATTCAAGATGACGCAACAGGCTACGTAAGTGTGGGTGCCTTGGCTGACTTTTTGCTAGGTCTTCCGCCATCCTAGTGGCGGTTAGACTTCTTCCTTCGTCCAAATGAAGAAGAGCACAAACGACACTCCCATATAACCAGTCTTCGAGAGAATTCTCCTTCATATATCGCTCTAACATATTCAAAGCAGTTTCAGATTGTCCTTGTAATCTCAATCGGGCAATATCGCCAAGCAGCATCACTCTATCTTCTGGCTTATTGCGGTAATTTAGTTCGGTGGTAGCAACTCCGTCTCTGAATCGTTTTACAAGGTCTATATTCCGCTTTGTCAATGGATCAACTGATAAAAGAGATTTTATTTTTGAATCTAGTTTTCTTTTCTTAGGCTGTAGTAATGACGCAAACCATTGAAGTCTTGCTGCTTCTACATCATCTTCAGGTATCAACGCTAATCTCGGTTTTGCCTCGGCGTAGTCACGCTGACTCAGACTGGCAGCCACGAGAATTAATCTTGCAATTTGCGCTTCCCTACCACCCCTCAATGCTAGAATGGAAACAGCATTATTTTCTGCATCATCCCACCGTCCCATCGCCGCATTGATTTCCATCATTGCATCGGTTCTTCTAACTAAATCGAGCCCCTCAAGTTGCTCACCATGTCCTTCAATAACTGCGTCAATTCGTAATAACGCTTTGTCCCATGAATCATTGGTTACTAATTTTCTAATCGCTTTTTGTTTTAAATAAATTACGTCTTCTAATTGAGACATCCGGGCACGGTTTTCTCCCATCGAGGCGTCAAAGGAGATATCTTCCAATCGAGAACCAATTCTTCTTGATCGAGCCCAGATTACAACAAATGCGACTTGTCCCCCTGAGGCAAGCATCCATGTCAATTCCTCCAATGCATCTTTTTGCATTACATTACACAGATTATCCTCCCATCTACCGCAAGCCGCCCCTTGAGGCAGGAAACTAGAATCCCAGAAAGTAATCATCGCCAGTGCTAGTAACAACATCGACTGCCCAGCAAAACCGGTAAAACAGAAATTTAGAACCTTGGCTTGTTGACTCCTTTCAGCCCTCAATAATCGACTGTCAGCGAGCTTAATGCCGCCTTTACCGGAGACATCTTGAACATCAAGAAATAAGATTCTCGCAACCTCGTAGACGAACAAAAATCCAATCAACGCAACGTTCAGTAGGAGAAACAAAAGCACCATATTGACCAACGGTATTCTTATCCCTTCTGCTGGGATATATGCAAATAGTTCAATTAGTGCAAAACCGAGTATTCCTCCCTCTTCCATTATTGACGACTGAACTCTATATTCTGGCAATTCCAACACTCGCTCTGAATGAGTAAACATGTTTGGGTCAATGGCCAGCGCAATAATCGAGACGATTGTATTAAATGCAACAAACGGCATTACCGCTAGGTTGATGTTGACGAGTTGTGCAATTGCCTGTTGTTTAGGGCTTGGAGTATGATTGTGAAATGGCGAGGGTTCACCACCGGCGATTTTCATAGAAGATTGCTTCAATGCTTGCCAAGAAGAACCCAAGACTCTGCCATATGCAAGGATTGCGGGAGAGAATGCTATGAAAGCACAGATGCTAAACACGCGAAAACTGGGAATCCCGATTGAGGTTAATAATACCGCAATAACGCTAACCAACATTAGCCAACTTAACGTCAGCACTACATATGAGTAGTTTTGCCAGATATCTGAATTTTGTAACGTCGCCTTTCCAGCACCTATTGGTTTTACAACCTGTGCACCTAGCGAAGAGCCACTGGAAATTATCGCTGGTATTGCAATAAATAATAGTGCGATGAAAATTGAAATTGAGTGGTAACCGTCGCTAAAATTATATTTTGTCATCAAAAAATCGAATAGCAGTATCAACACTCCAGTTAATGCGAAGAGATAACTCGTAACCCCAAACCGCATGCCTTTAGTTTGCAGTAGGTTCCTTGCATCCTCAACTGATCTCGTGACATTGTGCACTTCATATCGCTTCTCTCCGGTTTGAAAGGCGACCTGAAGGCCTCTAAGTTGTCTCGGTACGACACTATTCCAGAACAGGTAAGCGGTTACAGCAGCAAAGATGAACGGAACGATGGCAACAAACCCAAATGTGTTGACAATTGGCGGTGCTGAAATCTCAAAACCTCCTGTCAAACCAAACTAGGTTTTGCTGATTTTTTGGTAATTTCAGAGCATATATCCCTAACAAAATCATCAAGCGGGACATCAGCGATTTGATCGCCATTTCGCCCTCTCAAACTTACTGTGTTGCTTTCAGCTTCACCGTCGCCGAGAATAATCATGTAAGCAGGGTGTAATTTTCTATGGGTTCTAATTTTCTTACCAATCGTGTCATCGCCGTCATCGATTTCAACCCTTATGCCATTTTCTTTCAGTTTAGCAGCAACAAGGTTAGCATAATCAGTATGCTTTTGCGATATTGTCAATATGTGACACTGGGTTGGAGTGAGCCAAGTAGGGAATCGTCCGGCAAAGTGTTCTATTAGAACTCCACAGAACCTTTCCATGGAACCAAATGGTGCTCGATGAATCATTACTGGACGATGTAACTCGCCGTCAGAGCCTTTGTATGTCAAATCAAACCGCTCTGGAAGATTATAATCGACCTGCACTGTGCCAAGTTGCCACTCGCGTCCAATAACATCCTTCACTACAAAATCAATCTTTGGCCCATAAAACGCTGCTTCACCCTCTTCCTCTGACCATTCTACCCCAAGTGATGCTGCAGCTTCTCGACAGGCTTGCTCTGCTTTATCCCAGCGGTCGGGGTCACCAACGTATTTTGTCGAGTCGGGGTCTCGTAAGCCGACCCGTACTCGATAGTCAACCATGCCCAATTTTTCAAAGATAATTTGCACCAGCTCTATGCAGCCAAGAACTTCTTGACCGATTTGCTCCTCAGTAACGAATAAATGGGCGTCATCTTGAGTAAACCCGCGCACTCTCGTCATGCCGGATATCTCGCCAGACTGCTCCCAACGGTAAACCGTGCCAAATTCCGCCAACCTAATTGGGAGATTTCGATATGACCGCGCCTGCGAGGCATAAATCTTGACATGATGCGGACAATTCATCGGCTTGAGCATGTATCCATCAATGTCCCCAGTTTTCATGAGGTTTGATAACTCGGAGCATGAGCACCCTTCTTCTGACAGCTTTCTCATCAAATCTTTTTCTACTAACGGCGGATATTGGGAGTCTTGGTAGTAGGGGAAGTGTCCAGAAGTTCGATACAGGTCCAACTTGCCAATATGTGGAGTGAAAACTTGAGAATATCCCTGCCTAGTCAGGTGTTCGCCGATGAAATTTTGTAACTCCTGTCGAATTATCGCTCCACGCGGAGTCCATAAAATAAGACCTTGGCCAACTTCTTCATCAATGTGAAATAACTGCAAATCTTTGCCTAATTTCCGGTGGTCTCGTTTTTTCGCTTCCTCCATTTTGTGTAGGGTTTGCTTCAGCGCATCTTTGGTAGGTTCAACTATACCATAGATTCTAACTAGTTGCTCTCTGCTTTGATCGCCTCGCCAATATGCGGACGATACGGATGTAAGTTTACAGAACATCAGCTTTCCAGTGCTTGGAACATGCGGACCTAGGCACAAATCATACCAGTCACCTTGTCGATAGATGGTAGAACCGGAACCGGCGCCTACCTTATCCTCAATAATTTCAAGTTTGTATGGATTAGAAGCAAAGTGTTCCCGCAATTCTGCCTCATCTAATTCCACTCTTTCTAATGTGAGATTTCGTCGAGCGATTTCCTGCATTTTTTTGTGGATAGCCTTCAAGTCAGATTCTAAAAGGGGTTCCATGGCAAAATCATAGTAGAATCCTCTATCGACTGGTGGTCCAATGGTCGGCTTTGCGTTGGGATACAGTTCAACCACCGCTTGAGCCAATAAATGGGCGGTGCTGTGTCTTAGAATATACATCCCAGCATCGGATTCCGCTTTAATTCCTTCAATCATACAGGAGTCAAGCAACTGATATGACATGTCTCTTTCATGGCCATCTACCAGTGCTGCTACACAGCCATTTTTCTTGCCAAGAGCATCAATGATTACCTCTGAACATGTTATTCCAGCGGCATATTCGTTGACAGTCCCGTCGGGCAATGTGACACTTATCAGGCTCATCACGAACTCTCCTATGGTTTGGGGGAGTATTAATCCTTCATCAATTTCGCGCATTCAGTCGTTGTCATGCAAGTCATTTTGTCGATTATTTTGGCTTGAATCCAGGTAAAAAACAAATTTTTTGTTAAACAATTTTCCACAAGTATTGAAGAGTAGTAAGTATGCATTATACTCATGGCAAATGCGAAGGGCATGGCGATTTTAGCCATTGTTACCCTCATATCACCGATGCTTTTGCCGTTTACCTCGGCTGATGAGGGATTCTCAATGCCCGAGATAAATGCGCGGTGGATTGCTGATGAATCAGGGGAGAATGGACACGCATATCGTGTGACTTTTGCCGACGCCGCAGCATATCAAGCTAGCATTGATGTTCAACACTTGCGAAGCGGTGATGACTTGGCTGCAGAGATTTTCCAATCGTGGGATTTAATCGATGGCACTAGAATTCTCGACATACAACTCAACACCAGCATGGAGTGGGATGATGTAATCAGAGTAGAGTTAACGATTACGCACCGGGATGGAGTTGAGCTGGCAGAGCCAGCAATCGTTGACAGAGAGTTCTTGGTAGGGACATGGAATCAGCCAATGGCGGATCATGAAATAATGCTTGAGACCACATGGTTACTAGATCAATTTTACAACACTACAGAAGGCCCGCAAGGCTTTAACCTAAATTTCGAAGGTCAAGGTTGGCAACAACGCGTTGGAAACTTAGTAGAATCCTGGGAACTAGGCAACGGCTCTGTGGTGTTTATTGAGTCCACTGAAGAATCCACTAGTAATCTATCGCTTGAGCTGCAATCTATTTGGAAAAATGAAACCATACAGAGCGGGGCTCTAACCGCTCAAGTATTCGAAGCAATTGGTAATGGGACGCTTTACCTAGTGAGTTTTGAAGATGAGGTCCAGACTGAGATAGCGGTTGATGTTGCCAGTGCTGAATTAAATCGCTCACTCATTAACGGAATCGTCTCTGAGCGGCTAAAACTAAACGCAGCAGGGGATTTGAATATTAGTTCGAATGAGTCGGAAGAATCGTCAACATCTGTTGATGGGGAAATCGGTTTATTCTATCTAGAAACATGGGATGAGGATGGTGTAAGAAGGTATTACGATCAACGGTTTGAAGCAATTGCTAACATGATCGTAATCGATGATGGTAGTAGGCTAGATATAGATGTAAGTAGCCTTATTTCCGAAGAAACTTGGGAAGATGGCATCAGGACTAACCAACTAGAGGAAATAGTGGGTACTGGGAGTTTTGGTTTTTCTGAGAGTGACAATGAGTCTTCAGTTACAATCAACGGGACCATTTACCAGTTTCACTCAAAATCTGAGCAAGGGGTAACCTATGTTGACAATCTCCACATAGACGGCGACATAACGGGTGATGTGCAGGGTGATTTTGGCGTACTGCGCGGCATCGAATTAACTGGGACTCAAGCTAATGCGACCGGCATTGAGTATCCAGTCAATGTAATTCATGAAGAATCTTGGCTAAACCTAACTGGAATTAACGGAGGTAATTTCTTTGATGGAGCAGGTTTGGGTGCTACTCACAATCAGACTTGGGATTACCAAGTCATATACTCGGACTGGGATAATCGCACCATCAGATTAGTCTGGGAGGAATCTGGAGCGGATTCCTCAAGTGGCGAGGAGTTCCCCGAACGAAGCCCGATAGAAAGACAACCAGAACCACCAGCCGTTGAAGAGACACTTGGTGATTTAACAGTTAGCAGAGAAACTGGATTTATGCCAATACCAATGCATCCGGGTGATAAAATCAGACTGGACGGCCAAGAGGGTATGACACTGGTTGTGACCGCTGAGGGGCTTGGCAATGATCCAAGGGACGGGCACAATTTCCATGTCGTGACATGGTCTGGTGTCTATGAAAATAGTGACTATGGTAGTGCATCTGGTGCAATAATTGACGAAGGGCCACTTCAGGGGTTAATATCTAGCGTATCTAGGACTCTATCCCTACCTTTTGGCGAGGAGGATTATCTGGCTAACTTCACCGAGACCCAACTATTGACCCGAGTAATATCGCCTTCAGTTGTTACCGCAGAAGAGAATACTGCGCCATTTATCGGTGATGTGTATCTGCTCGAAGGTATCGTAACTTCAGAGGGTGGTAGTGTAGCCACTTTAATCGCCGAAGTAAGTGACATCGATTGGAATCTTGAGGAAGTATTGGTAGATCTCACACCCATTGGGGGCTCGATAGTTACTATGAATGACCGCGGTATTGACGGCGACAAGGTAATTGGTGATGACAAATATTCGACACTAGTGGTCGTGAAAGGCTTGCAGGTTGGCAATTTCACTATTGAAGTAGCCGCTAAAGATACATTCAATGCAGTCACAGAATCAAGCGGTGAAATTGCTGTGGTAAATCAGGGTCCTCGATTAACTTGGGCTGAAATTGCTCCAAACACAGGCCCCAGAGGGACGAATATGGTTGTTAATATCGAGGCTTACGATGGTCACGGTGTGTCGTCGATAAGCGTTGATTTACGTAGTCATGGCGGCGAACTCATTGAACTGACTAATAATTCCGGGACTTGGACGGTGATGATGATGGTTCCCGAGGGTATGGCGCCCGGCATGCACAATTTGCGCATTATCTCGGTTGATGGCCTTGGAAAGGTGAGCATCGCTAATTCCTGGATAAATGGGCAACGCAGTTCGAGTCATTTCTATGGCCCACACCACATCCCCGATTCCGAGGTGTTACCAATCGAAATTACTGTAGAAAATTCACCTCCATCATTCATGCCTTCCGAGACGACCAGATTCAGCCGGCAGGATGTTTCTAGAATCGTAGTATTTGAAGTTGGAATTACCGATCCAGATGGCGTGAAAAGAGCTAGAGCAAATTTGGGTGTTTTTGCGCCGCTTGATGCTCAGACTGGATGGGTCAATATGAATGATAATGGCATCAATGGCGACAGAATCCCCGGTGACGGTATTTATTCAGTTGAGCTTTCATTGCGGAGTAGTATACCACTAGGGACGCACGAAATCCAAATTCAAGCAATCGATAGCTTAAATGTTGCAACTCCGGTTATGCCGGTATCCATCGTCGTAGAGCAGGATTTTGACATCATCTCAAATTTAGATAGTGGCGGCCTTTCCTCAACAGTATTAATTGCCATCTTAATCGGTTTTACTTTAATTGCCGCCGTCGCAGTGTTCTTCTTGATGCGAAAGAGTGGCGACAAAGACTACGAACAAGACCGGTTTGGTTTTGAGTAGGGTTCTCTCCGATAACGGTTTATACCCCTGTTTAGTGGGATTGCTACCTAGCGAGTGTAGTGTAGTGGTTATCACCGGGCGTTGCCAACGCCTGAACCCGGGTTCGAGTCCCGGCGCCCGCACCAAATGTTAACAATTTGAGTAAAGTAACATTTAACCGTTGAACGTTAATGGGCTGTTAGGGTAAAGTATGACAGACAGACGCACAATTTTCATCGGCAAGAAGCCATTGCACGCATATGTAAGAGCAGTAGTAATGGCAATGGAGGCAGGCGATCGTAACCTACAACTCGTGGCTAGAGGTGCTACGATTGGCAGAGCAGTAGATGTGGCAGAAGTTTGTCGTCGAAGAAATGGCATAATTGCACAAGGGTTGCCAGAAGAGGTAGTTATTGGTCAAATTAGTTGCGAAAGCGAAGTAATACCGGCTGATGATGGTCGGGACCGAACTGTCAGCGTTTTGAAGATTGAACTTGATGGGCACGGTTCGCTTCCTGATAGAGAAGAGGAGTAATCACTCAAGTAATCCAATACGTCGTTGTATTTCCTTTGCAGTCTGCTCAAACACTTCAAGCGATTGACCAACAGGGTCATCAAGCTCCCAGTCCTGATCGAGTTTTATGTTTGGACACTCTACACCGCATCCCATGGAAATGACATAATCGAAGTCTTTTGGGTCGAAGAGATCAATGCTTTTTGGTTTCATATCTGTAGTATCCAAACCAAATTTCTGCAAGATAGTCAAAGCATGCTGTGATACCCGTTGGGCGGGATGAGTTCCAGCAGAGTGAGCATCGTAGCCACTCAACTTAGCGAGCCCTTCGGCCATTTGTGACCGACATGAGTTGCCAACACACACAAACAGAAGACGCATGCATTTGGTAATTAGTGAGAATATTTAGAGTGTTGCTATATGGAAACAGTTAGCATTATCAACATGCTCAGGTTGGAGAAATTAGAAACAACATGCTCAGAAAATTCACCGCGATTTTTTATTTTGGGCTCATATTAGCGTTGTTGTTTATCGCTCATATTTTCTTGGCTGCAAACAATCTTGATGTTATGTTTGCTATTGCGGCAGTTTTGATTGCCGTAATGTCGCTTTTTTGTGGCCCGGTTTTGATCTTACTGGAACCTGATGAAAGCAACTATTCGTTCGTCTATGGTATAGGTATGACATTATCAATACCGCTATCAATTGCTTTAGGTTGGGCATATAACAGGATGTCAACAGGTATTGAAATGATAATTCTCCCAATACTAGGGGTATTTTTGCATATGGTCATACGACCAAGGTTTGTAACAGATACCTATGGGTTGAAGTAGGATTATTATCTGGATTTTTCATGGCCGAATCGCCGATAACCACCTTTACTCCCAACGGGGGTCAATCTGGTGAGGGCCCAACAGTCCAACAGCAGAAACAGATGGAAAGTGCCTATGCCAACATGCGGCGAAAAATGGCGATGCAAGAAATTGGTCGTAAAATAAAGCATAAAATCATGGTTTTGTCGGGCAAAGGGGGAGTCGGCAAATCCACGGTGTCGACAGGTTTAGCGCTTTCATTAGCTCAACAAGGGCATGCTGTTGGAATACTCGATATTGACATAACTGGGCCAAATGTGCCGAAAATGATGGGTTTGGAGGGCAAGCGGTTGCATGTTGAGCAAGGAAGAATCCATCCTGCCCAGGGTCATCTGGGTGTCAAAGTGATTTCAATGGCATTCTTGTTAGAAGATGAGGACACACCTGTTGTGTGGCGTGGCCCGATAAAATTGGGAGCAATACAGCAGTTCATTGGCGATGTTGAGTGGGGCGAATTAGACTACCTAGTCATTGACTTTCCGCCGGGCACTTCTGACGAGCCCCTAACTGTTGCACAATCATTACCAGATATTGATGGAATGGTCATTGTAACTACGCCACAAGATGTAGCTTTATTGGATAGTAGAAAGTCAATAACCTTCTCAGAATCTTTGAAGGTTCCAGTTTTGGGGGTTGTTGAAAACATGAGTGGCTATACAATTAGGGGCTCTACAACGCCAACATCATCGATTGAAGTTACCGGCCCCGGCGGCAAGAAACACAAAGTAACAGCAGATGAGAATGGTGATTTTAGCGTCACTTTGGACATATTCAAGCAGGGTGGTGGTAAATCAACTGCTGAAGAATTTGGCGTTCCTTTCCTTGGAGAGCTCCCGTTCGATCCTGGTTTTGTTCGCGGTGGCGATGATGGGGTTCACAGAATTGTTAGTGAACCGGATGGCGCGTCTGCGATTGCTTTTGGCAAGGTGGTTGAGGCAATCAAAGCACAAATCGGTAATTCTGCTGGACCTGGATTAGAAATAATTTGAGGCAATATTATGTCTGAGATGCCCCAATTAATACGGCTAGAGCGGAATGCTACTGACATGGAGTTAACCTATCAAGGTGATAACAAATTTACGGTGACATATGACGATTTGAGACACGCTTGCCCGTGTGCCAAATGCTCGCCACTTAGGAATGAAGATGAATCGAGTAAATCGCTACGCCGACAGATAGAATCAATGGCTGCAGAGAAACCGAAAGTTCGAACGATTGGGAAATATGCCTTGGCCTTTGATTGGACTCATGGTTGCTCCAGCGGCATCTATCGTTTTGAACGGATTTGGGCATTAGCGAATAACCAAGACCCTGACGGTGGCAAACCATATGTGCATGGTGCATGGTAGGATTAAACGGATATTTTCTTGTAACCAAGGCGAGGGTTTGATGTAATATCATCTTGACGCCATTTTGGAGAGAACGGGTTATGCAAGGGGTCTATCTCACTTGGATGATTAGCGCACTTGCCCTAGGTGTCATTCTCTTGCCAGTGTTTAAACCCAAATGGATGGAACTTAGGCTGAGCACATTTGTTGACTTTTTCCGGCGTTACTGGATACACATCTTGATTTTGTTTTTAATTTACAATGCTAAGGATGGTCTCGATGAAATCGATCGCATTCTGATGGCTAGCACTGGGCTTGACATGACTCCTTGGATCTATGCTATTGAAGGAGACCTTGTTTTGCATGTTCAGAATTTCTTTGAGGCACAGTGGCTCACAGTAACTCTAACACACTTTTATGTTGCAGGATTTATGTTTATTTGCTATGTTTCAGTATTCTATTTCGCTTACTTCGATGATCGATGGATGGCTGACAGGGTGACTTTGACGATAGCTTGGGTGTATATCTTAGCGGTACCATTTTATTTGTTTTTCAATGTTAGAGTGACAGGTGCTTATCTCCCGGAGATGGAGCCGTTAGCTTACTCTTTGACTCCGGAAATCTCTGATTGGTTTAGAAGGATTGACCCGTTTACTAACTGCATGCCTTCACTTCATATTGGGATACCATATGCGGTCTGGTTATGTATCAAGCGCTTTGACCAAGATGAAAGATGGGCCTTATACCGCAAGATTGTCTTTGCTTACGTGATACTTACTGGGTTTACAATCATCTATCTCGGGATACATTGGATACTCGATATTGCCGGTGGCATGATTGTCGCCTATGTTGCAGTAAATCTTGCCGATAAAACCTCGAAACCAGTCTGGAGTATTTTGGATGAAAGAACCATCAATTCACGCTTAGTAACTGTGCTAACCAACCCTAAGAAAGCCTACAATATGATAACTAACAAGATATCACAAACTGCAAAGCAATTTGCCAAACCGACCTCTAGGGAAACTGGGATAATGGCAATCATAGTAATGATAATAGTTGCATCGGTAATTACTTGGGATTTGACACATCAGTCCCTCTCCGCAAAAGGGGTTGAGGCACCTGAAGGAGCATCTGGTGCCGATGGCTGGTTAGCGACTATCGATAACACCTCGGAAGATGGTCGAATATTGAAACTATATGATTTGTCAGACTTAAGCGGTGATGGTATTGAAGTGATACAACCAAACCTGACTACCGAATCGCAATATGAACTGTATGGAGATAAATTGATGATGGCTAACAGCACTGTTCTGTACGTTGTTGATATCGCTAGACCTAATGAGATATATTTTCAGAAAGTGGTTGAAAATGTAATGCAAGTTGAATTATGTAAATCAGGCAATGACTACGTCTTAATGACTTTGTCAGCAGGTGAATTAACAGCTCAAAGGCTCGATGGAATGATAATTGACTTAGGCATTGCTAACAGTGATATATCTTATGTTAAATGTGAAGGAAATGACTTTGCCTTTTTGATCGAAGGTGCAGCTGATAAGGTCTACATGAGTAACTTAGAATTGTCTGGGTCTTTGACTTACCCTGTCAATGCCTCCGCCACCGAAGAAGATGAGCAGGTTCTGCAAGATTGGAATGCGCCCGCAGATATTGCCAATTCAACAATTGTTGATGTCGTTTTTGACCGAGATTACCTGTTGGTAAGCGTAAATGTTTCGAGTTTAGATCGGATTGTTTTGATTGATAGGGCGACCGGTGAGCAGAGACTTCTTGGTGACGGAAAATACTCTTCATACGATCCTTCTATCAGAGATGGAGTGGTTGCTTGGGTAATGAAAGATCATCTCAACCCAACCAATCCCATTGAGGAATATTACGACGGAGAAATCCTATACATGCAGTTATCGAATAATTTTACTCAAGTCTTAACCGCTGATGAAATTGACCAATGGGGGCCGATAGTGCTTGAAGAGCATTTAATCTACTTAGAAGAGTCAGAAAATGGTGTGTTAATTAAGGTGCATTCTTGGATTCCTGAATTAAAATCCTACTCAAATATGATATTACAAATTGCTTCGATTATCGGTATTGTTATCGTGTTTATTTACATAAATCAGAAGCAGACGGAAGCAAAACTTGGTTTAACCAAAACCTAGAGAGATTATTTCTTGATACTTAGCATACGCTCAAGTGCCAATAAAGAACCTTCTTGGACATCTTTGGACACAACAATCTGATTCGGTACCTCGCCTTCGACGATTTTTTCCAATACATCCATAAGATAAGCAGGGTGTATCATATACATTGTTGAGCACGGGCAGATTTTATCGTCCAAGCATTCAATGTGCTTATCAGGGTGTGAATCAGCAAGTCTCGCGACCATGTTTATCTCGGTACCGATGGCTATTTTGCTACCACTAGGTAAAGCTTCAACATAATTCTTGATAAATTGCGTTGAACCATTTGCATCGCTGACTTCGACGGTTTCTTTGGGACATTCTGGATGAACTATCACATGTCCCTCGGGATATTTTCTTCTGAAATCGTCGACTTGCTCTACGGTAAATCGCTTGTGAACAGAACAAAACCCGTGCCACAGAATAATTCTTGCACCTGTTAGTTCCTTATCAGAGCCAATTTTCGGAACCCATGTTGGCATTTTACTTTCATCGATGCCCATTGAGAGTCCTGTATTACGACCAAGGTGTTGATCGGGGAAGAATAACACTGCACCTTCTGGACCCGCCCGGTCGAATGCCCAGTTTAGAATTCCGGTTGCATTTGATGAGGTGCAAACAATGCCCCCGTGGCGCCCGACGAAATCCTTCAAGTCGGCACTGCTGTTCATGTATGTCACAGGGATTAGGTATGATTTTCCGTCGGTTGGTATATCACCTGGTGCGGTTTTGTCAACTGGGTCATGGAGGCCAGTTTCAGCCAGAATGTCCGCCCATGCGCTTTCAACATCTGGCAATGTAGCCATGTCTGCCATCGAGCAACCAGCACGTAGATTTGGGAGGATTACATGTTGGTCATCATCAGTGAGTATGTCGGCGGATTCGGCCATGAAGTGGACTCCACAAAATACGATGTATTTGGCATCTGAATCAGCCGCTTTTTGGCTTAGCATGAAAGAATCACCGATGAAATCGGCATGCATAACAATACTGTCTCGCTGGTAATGGTGCCCAAGTACCATTAATTCTGAGCCAAGTATTTTTTTCAGTTCAGTAATGCGTTCAGCGATTGCTTGCTCCTCTGGCGAAATAGAGGTATCCATGAAATCAATGGAACACATTGGCAGAGAAATAGTCATATGCTTCAAGCAACCCAATCGTTTCCCCTTTTCAAAACATTGTTATTCCGTATGATAAATAAATGAGGGCATAGAGGGCGAAATATGGCCTTCTTGCCAGAGACAAGACTGCACTTAGGTGCCGAAGCGGAGGTTTGGTCTGGGTCGTGGATGGGTAAACCAGCGGTGAGGAAACTAAGACGGGCGCGAGCTTGGCGGCATCCTGATTTGGAAAAGCGACTTGGCTACAGAAGATTGCTTAGTGAAGCTAGAATTCTAATTCGGGTCAAAGATGCTGGTTTGCCAGTACCAGCCGTTTGGGACGTCGATTTAGAGAACGGGCGTATCGTTATGGAGCGAATGAAAGGCCGACC
>CEUU01007354.1_pt1 | contig 14225 bp, 10 predicted proteins | sample 531321 | NCBI WGS metagenome assembly CEUU01 (sample SAMEA2622658, study PRJEB7988) | marine metagenome | isolation source: saline water (ENVO:00002010), including
AGGAAAAATACTATCAAAAAAAATAAAATTAGATTTTATTGATACCGATAAACAAATTGAAAAGATTATGTCAAAAACGATATCAGAGATTTTTAATATTTTTGGTGAAAAAAAATTTCGTGAAGTTGAATCTCTATTTTTTATAGAAAAATCAAAAGAAAAGGGAATTGTATTTTCAACAGGAGGGGGGTTAGTTTTAAATGAATTAAGTACAAATTCATTAAAAAATAATGGAATAACAATTTTACTTGAAACATCTATTGAGCATCTTGTTAAAAGGATTAAAATTAATGATAGACCGTTATTAAAAAATTCTTCAAATTATAAAAGTGATTTATCCAAAATATGGAAAGAAAGAAAAAAACTGTATTATAATTATGCAGATATTGTTATTAATAATGATAATTTGTCACCTGATGAAACTGTTGAAGAAATTCTTAAAGTATTAAGTGAAAACTATAAATTTAAATCTTAACAAAAAAAAATATTCAATTATCATAAGTAATAAAATTATTAATGAAATAGATAATTTTCTCTCTGTTGATGATATGATTATAATTACTCAGCCGAATATTTTTGATTTGTATAAAAAACATTTTAATAAAAGTAATAAAATTATATTTATTAAAGATACTGAAAAATCAAAATCAATTGATACCTATCTCAATGTAATTAAAAAAATGATTGAATATAAATGTAATAGAAAATCTACTATCATTGCTTTAGGGGGAGGAGTTGTAGGAGATCTGGCAGGCTTTGTTGCATCAACATATATGAGAGGAATTAATTATATTCAAATTCCAACAACACTTTTAAGTATGGTAGATTCATCTGTTGGGGGCAAAACTGGAATAAATTTAAGTGAAGGTAAAAATTTAATTGGTTCTTTTTATCAACCTAAATTAGTTCTTATTGATCCAAATTTTATTAAAACATTAAATAAAGAAGAGATCATTTCTGGCTTAGGTGAAGTTATAAAATATGGCATATTAAGTAATTTTGATTTTTTGCATTATATAAATTCGATATTATGTGATATAATTAAAAATAGAGATTTATTTTTACTTGAAAAAATAATCATTGAGTGTCTAAAAATAAAGATTGACATTGTTGAAAAAGATGAAAAGGAGCAAAATTTAAGACAAATATTAAATTTTGGACATAGTATTGGTCATGCAATTGAAAATCAATTAGGTTATAAAAATATTAAACATGGTGTATCTGTTTGTTATGGAATTGTGTCAGCCTTAATTTTATCAAAACAAAAATTTAATCTTTCTCAATTAGAATACGATTTAATTTTAAATTGTATAAAAAAATTAGATTTATTAATTTTACAAGAAATAAATATTTACAGCATCTTAAAGTCTTTAAAAAAAGATAAAAAAAATAATAATAATTATAATTTTGTACTACTCAAAAAAATAGGTGCTCCTGTAATAAATAATGAGCTAAAGGAAGCTCAGATCATTGAATCAATTAAAAAAAATGAATATATTAGTAATTAATGGTCCTAATTTAAATTTATTAGGTTTAAGAGAAAAAAATATTTACGGTAAAACTACATTAGCAGAATTAATGATTTGGTTAGAGACCTCACAAATTGGAATAAAACATAAATTTAAATTTTTTCAATCAAATCATGAAGGTGATATTATTGATACCATACAGGACGAAAGATTATGGGCAGATGGAATCATAATCAATCCTGGCGCTTTTAGTCATTACTCCTATGCTATTAGAGACTCAATTTTATCAGTTTCAATACCAACAATTGAAGTACATATTAGTGATATTTATAACCGTGAAAAATTTAGAAAAATATCAGTTATTGAGGATGTGTGTATTGATCAAATTTATGGGAAGGGAAAAGACAGTTACTTAGATGGATTAAAAATTTTATTGGAATTTCTAATTGATAAAAAATAATAATAAAGTTAAAATTTTTACAGATGGTGCATGTAGGGGAAATCCTGGTCCAGGGGGTTGGGGGGCATTATTGAAATATGGGAATGTTGAAAAAAAAATTAAAGGTTATTCTAAACAAACAACTAATAATATAATGGAATTAACAGCTGCAGTTGAATCATTAAAAAGACTTAAGAGAGCTTGTGATATTATAATTACAACAGATTCAAATTATGTTAAAAATGGAATAACTAGTTGGATAAAAAAATGGAAAAAAAGCAATTGGAAAACTTCAAGTAAGAATAGTGTTAAAAATAAAGAATTGTGGATCGAGTTGTACAATGAATCAATTAAACATAATATAGAATGGAGATGGGTAAAAGGACACTCAGGTCATCCTGAAAATGAAATTGCCGATTTATTAGCAAATCAAGCAATTGATGAAAATTATTAAAATAAATTAAATAACACTTGTTATTCTCCTCGACGAATGTCTATTTTTAGACATTAAAATTTAAAATTTTTCGTTTAATCAAAGAGGAGGTCGTAAAATGGCTGAAAAAGTAACTTCAACTGGAGTAAATAAAGAAAAAGGGTATCTTTATTATTTAGGTAAAGATGGCAATGTATGGAGATCGCAGATGGCTAGAGGTGATTCTAAAGGTGGAAGTGCTGAAAAAGTAGCTGACGCAGGCGTTACAAGAGAATCAGGATATCTATATTTCATCGATAAAGACGGCGATGTTTCTAGAGCAAAAATGGCAAGAGGTAGAAGCTAGGTTTAAAAGCTTTAGATAAACAAATTAAAAAACCCCAGTAATCTGGGGTTTTTTATTTATTAAAAATATTCTTTAAAATCATTACTTTTTTAAATTGATTTTCATTACCTTTTAGCATTCTTAAAATATTTATCTTATGCATGAAAAGAATGAAAAACGAAATAAAAATACAAAAAATGTGAATGTTATTCAAGGATAAGGGGTTTGAAACAGGATTATCAATTAATGAAAATATTGTTATTGTTAAACCGGCCAAAATTGTACTAAAACCTACAAAACCTGTTAATATGACTGAAGATATCCATACGATTAATGCTGATAGTATTGAGCTTGGATATATTGAAATGATTGCTCCAAGAGCAGTACCAGCCCCCTTTCCTCCTTTGAAGTTATGAAATATAGGGTAACAATGCCCGATTATAGAAGCAGCTCCAAAAAATAGATAATCAGATCCTTCAAGGAAGTTTGATTGTATTATTGGAAAGTTGTTTAAAAATTCAGCTGCTACATAACCTTTGCCAATATCGATTACCAAAACCGGCAGTGCAAATAAAATACCTTGAGTTCTTAAAGCGTTAGTGGCACCTGCATTTCCACTTCCACTTTTTCTAATATCAACTTTATTAATTTTACCTATTAGCATACTTCCTGAAATTGAACCAATCAAATAAGATAAAATAAGTAAAAAAATAAATGATGTCATTTTTTCGGTTTAATTGGTATATATTCTTGAATTCCTGATACTAGAGAACCTGGACCTAAATGAACTCCCAAAGCACTTCCGCAGTCTATAACATAAGAAAAATTAATTTTGACTGAACTTCTTTTTATATCAGCTAATAATTTGTGTGCTCTCTTTTCACAATTACAATGAGAGATGATGATTCGATACTCTTTATTCCTTTGGGTTTTCTTTATCAGTTGTTTAGCAGTTTTTTTTGCAAAATTTTTTTTACCAAAAAATCCACCAGATATTTTCATTTTACCTAAATCATTAGTAGCTAAAATAGGGTTAAATCTCAATAAATCAGAAATTGATTTAACAATTTTAGGAATTCTACCACCTTTAACAGAATAGTTTAAGTCAAATACAGATGCATAAACATTAGTTTTAGGTATGATTTTGTTTACTAATTTTTCAATTTCTGATTTTGAGTAGCCAAGGTTTGCGGCTTCTGCCGCATAGGATACTATTAGCCCCATACCACCAGAAATACTTAATGAATCAATTACCGATATATCTTTTGAGTTATCTAATTTATTTGAAGCAGTTTGTGCTGATTGCATTGTTCCACTTAGTTCTTTCGGTAAATGTATAGAAATTAACGACTTGTAATGGCTAATTAGAAATTCATATTGTTTTCTAAAATCACCTGGAGTTGGTTGAGAAGTTTGAGGATGATTTAAATTATTTTCCAATTCGTTATAAAATTCTTTTGATGTTAATGAAACTTTGTCAATATAGTCTATATCACCAAAATTATATCTAACAGGCACAACGTGTATATTATATTTGTTCATCAAATCATCTGGTATATCTGAACCGGAATCAGTAATAATCGCAGTTTCTCCGTGTTCACCATGAGCATCTTTATTTTGTTTAAACATGTCGTCTGCTTTTTGATTTATAACTTTCCCAAATTTTTCTGAAAATTTAAATAATTTTCCAGGCTCGTTAGTATGAATGTGTATTTTTGTTTTTTCTTTTGTACCAGCAAGAACTAGACTATTACCAAAATTTTTTAATTCGGATCTTAATGTTTTTCTATCAATTTTTTTACCCAAAATTAGACATTCTGTACAGTATCTGTAAGTTAAACCGCTCGTCTCAGTTATGATATCATCATTTGAATGATTAGTATTTTTTAATACACTAGAAAAATCAAGTTTTTTAATATTACCATCTTTTATAAATTTTTGTATTCCATGAAGTAAATCAACAAAACCTTGTGCGCCCGCATCTACAACGCCGGCTTTTTTTAAGACTTTAAGTTGGTTAGGTGTATTTTTTAATGATATTTCTGATGCACTCACAGCTGAATCAAACAATTCTAAAAAATCAGTTTTTCCATTATTGATTTCATTAATTATATGATTAGAAAAGTCAGTTAATATTGTTAGGATTGTTCCTTCTCTAGGCTCACCTAAGGCTTCTCTTGCATATTCAGAACCAATTTTAATAGCGTGAGAAAATTCTTCTGGTGTCATTTTATTACTGTTTTTACAGCTATCACTCATTCCTTGAAAAAATTGTGCTAAAATAGCACCCGAGTTTCCTCTAGCTCCATCTAAGGCTGAATCCGCTATGTTAAATAGCATTTCTGATATAGAACCACACACTTTTTTCGATGTTCCATCTAAAACTGCATTAAGTGTAAATGCCATATTTGTACCCGTATCACTGTCAGGTACAGGAAAAACATTAATTTTATTTAAATATTCTTGTCGAGAAATAACATTATGAATACCTGAAGCTAGAGCCCTATGAAGTCTGATGCCATCTATATAAGATATATTTATATTATTATTCATTTACATTAAATTTACGAAAAAATTATTAAATATCTTATTAGGGAGGGTTTTATTTTGAAAAATATTTTAATAATTTTATCGTTTTTAAAGCATCAAACCATCTATGAAATTGTTTTTCAAAGTGTTTTGAAGAAGGAGATGATTTTTGTAAACCATCCCAAATGTTATTTATTTTCTGTTCAGTTAAAAATACAGGTAAATTTTCATTTATCCCTTTAGCTTGTGACAATACGTTATCTATTTCAATGTTTTTACTATTTTTACCAATTTTTAACCACTTATTTAATATTGAAAAACTTTGTTTTTTAAAAAATAATTCTTTTAAATCATATCCCTTAGTAGATTGTTCCATTCGAAATCCAGTACCTAAATAGACCCTATTTGATATTCTTGAGGATGGAAAAACTAAAATTTCGTTTATAGTTTCTACATTTTTATATTTTGCTAGTGATTCTAAAAAATAAAAATCTTCTGTTGCTTTTCTTTTTGACATTCCTCCAACTGACGCATATGCAACTGCTTTACACGTAATGGTTGAGCCTATAGAGTGATAATAATACGGAGAATTTGCTTTTTTTAAAAGTAAGGATGTAGTTTTAATAAATTTCTCATATAATTTTATTGAATCATTTAATATTTTAGATGATGAATGAATATGTTTAAAGTTAATTACTGCAGATGTCGCATTTTCATTATTATAAAATTCACAAATTGACTGTAAATATTTTTTTGAAATTATTGTATCCGCATCTAGACTACAAAAAATTGTATTTTTATTTGCAAATTTCAGACCTATATCGAACCCAATTTTACGTGCCAAACCAACGCCAGCATATTTTAAAGGTAATGCATTATTGCTTGAAAAAGCATCTACAAAGTATATATTTAAATTTTTAAATAATTTGATTATTTCTATTGTTTTTAGATTTGAATTTATAATTTGTTTTTTATCATTTATTTTATTATTTATTACAATTATTATTAGTGTTTTTTTCAATAAAACATTATTTTGGTTAGATATAGATTCTAATGTATTTTGTATGTACTTATGTTCCGCATATGACGGAATAGATATAATGAAAGAATATTTGTTTTGGTTAGGTTTTGCATTTAAAATCCATTTCTGGTGAACGGATTTTTTAAATAAATATTTTTTTATTACTTGATTCATTGTATGTTATTTTCAATAATTTTGCAAGAAGTATTAAAGTCTGCATTATCCACCCAATTAATTTTTAGTTTTCTTCTTTCCATTCTTCTAAACCAAGATAATTGCCTTTTTGCAAATTGTTGTATTTTCGTTGTTAATTTTGATATAAATTCCTCCTCTGAATAAACATTTTTTAGGTATTGACTAACAAATTTGTATTCAAGACCAATTGCCTCTAACCTATCATTTGAAATTCCATTATTAATTAAACTTTTGACTTCATCAACCAAACCTTCATTTAATCTTTTTATAAGTCGTTTTTCAATTTTATCTCTGATTATAGACCTAGTAAAATTTGTTCCTATAATCAGTGGATTATTTATTTTAATAATTTGTTTTGTTTTATCTTTAGGTTGATTTAGTCTTTCAATAAATCGTATGATTCTTCTCTTATTATTTAATTCGGATTCATTTGCGTTTTTAATAAATTTTTCTCCAACTAATTTTAATAAATCCTCTATTGATTTTGTTTCTAATTCTTTTCTCAATTTATAATTTGGTCCAATGTTATTAAGTGGGTAATCAAGTAAAATTGATTCAATATATAGTCCAGTTCCTCCACATAAAATTGGAACTTTATTTTTTGATTTTATTTTGTTATAAGCTGTTTTAAAATCATTTTGAAATTGAAAAACAGAATAATCAATATCTGGTTCAATTATATCTATCAAGTGATGTTGAATCTTTCTATCATTGATGATATATTCTTCATAATCTTTACCTGTGCCAATATTTAATTTTTTATAAATTTGTCTAGAGTCAGCAGATATGATTTCGCCATTATATTTATCTGCAATTTTTACTGCTAGATTAGTTTTTCCAGTTGCAGTTGCTCCTAATATTACTATTAGATCAAATTTATATTTTTTATTATTCATTTATTAAATTAAATATTATAATTAACCTTGAATGTTAATTAGTATTAATTTATAAAAAGAAATTAATTTATTTTTAGGCAAAATTATGAAAGAATTATTAAAAACGTATAATCCAACTATTATAGAAAAGAAATGGTATGAAAAATGGGTATTGGGTAAAGTTTTTTCACCAGATGACGATTCCAATTTAGAATCTTATGCAATTATGATTCCGCCGCCAAATGTAACCGGCAAATTGCATTTAGGACATGTTTTAAATAACACCATTCAAGATGTATTAATAAGAAAAGCTCGCATGCAGGGTAAAAATACACTTTGGCTTCCAGGAACAGATCATGCTTCAATCGCAACAGAAGCAAAGGTAACCCAAAAATTAAAAGATGATGGAATTGATAAAAATGATATAGGTAGAGAGGAATTTTTAAATCATGCATGGCAATGGAAAGATAAATATGGTGGCACTATTATTAAACAACTAAAAAGATTAGGATGTTCTTGTGATTGGAATAGAGAAAAATTTACAATGGATGATGACTACAGTAATGCTGTATTGGAATGCTTCGTAAAACTATATAAAGATGGATTGATTTATAAGGGCGAAAGAATAATAAATTGGGATCCGCAAAGTAAAACAGCATTGTCGGATGAGGAAGTCATCTATAAAGAAACCAAAGGCAATTTATGGCATTTTAAGTACCCAATTAAAGATTCTAATGAATTTATTATTGTAGCCACCACTCGACCTGAAACTATGCTTGGAGATACAGGTATAGCTGTTAATCCTAATGATAAGAGATATGCAAATCTTATAGGCAAAAGTGTTATTTTGCCGATAGTTAATAAAGAAATACCAATTTTTGGAGATGAGTATGTTGACATAGAATTTGGCACAGGATGTGTAAAGGTGACTCCAGCACATGATCCAAATGATTTTAATATGGGGAAAAAAAACAATTTAGAAATAATTAATATTTTTAATCCTGATGGTTCAATAAATAATAATGCTCCTGAAAATTATATTGGTTTGGACAGATTTGAAGCTAGAAAAAAAATAGTAAATGAAATTGATTCATTAGGCTTGTTAGATAAAATCAATGAATACACCCATAATGTGGGATATTCAGAGCGCACGGACACAATTGTTGAGCCATACCTTTCAAATCAATGGTATCTCAAAATGGATACTTTTGCTAAAAAAGCTTTAAGTGTTGTAGAAGATGAAAAAGTTAAATTTTATCCTAGTCGATGGACAAAAATTTATAATCACTGGTTAAATAATATTAAAGATTGGTGTATATCTAGACAGTTGTGGTGGGGGCATAGAATTCCAGTATGGTATAGAGGGTCCGAAATATATTGTGGTGTAGAACCACCAACTGAAGATAATTGGATACAAGATGAAGATGTTTTAGATACTTGGTTTTCTTCATGGCTTTGGCCGATGGCTACATTAGGTTGGCCTCAAAAAACAAAAGCATTAAAAACTTTTTACCCAACTCAAGATCTTGTCACTGGAGCAGATATAATATTTTTCTGGGTTGCAAGAATGATTATGGCTGGATTACATTTTGAAAAACAAATTCCATTTTCCAATGTTTATTTTAATGGTATAGTTAGAGACGATAAGGGAAGAAAAATGAGTAAAAGTCTGGGTAATTCCCCTGATCCACTAGACTTGATTGATGAGTTTGGTGCAGATGCGTTAAGGGTAGGTATGTTATTAATTGCACCTCAGGGTTCAGATATTCATTTTGCTAAAGATAGAATTGAAATTGGTAGAAATTTTATAAATAAGCTTTGGAATTCAGCTCGTTTTGTAACAATGAATATTGATGAAGAATATTTTTCAATAAATGATCCTAATCTCAAATTAAAGGAAACTGATAAATGGATTATTTCAAAATTAAATAAAACCATTTTGAATGTTAATGAATCGTACGAGCAATATAAATTGAATGAATCAATTAAATTGGTATATGATTTTGTTTGGAGCGATTTTTGTGATTGGTATATTGAATTTTCAAAAGTAAGATTCTATAGCCAAAGTCAAGCAGATAAGAAAAATGTAGCATCTGTGAGTGTTTTTGTTCTTAAAATAATTTTAAAATTATTACATCCATATGTACCTTTCATTACAGAAGAAATTTGGGCAATGATATCTAAAAATGGTAATTTTTTAGCAATTTCAAGTTGGCCTTCAGTAGATAAAACTAAAATTTTACCTGAAATTGAAAATGAAATTAAAATAATCAAGGATATAATTTCTTCTATAAGAAATATTAAAACAAATTTGGGTATATCTCCATCAAAAAATATTATCATAATTTTGAGAGGACCTGAAAATATTACAAAAATAATTGAGAATTACGCGGATTATCTTCTGAAAATGGTAAAAGTAGAATCTATCACTTCGGGTCCAAAAATTAAAAAGCCTAGTCAATCAGCAGTTGCAGTTGTAAATGATATCGAACTTTTTATACCACTTGCAGGTTTAATTGATTTAGATAAAGAAAAAAATCGATTAGAAAATCAAATTCAAGATATAGTTGGAAGATTAAATTCTGTTAATTCAAAATTAAATAATAAAAACTTTGTTTCAAGAGCACCCGAAAATGTTGTTAAAAATGAGCAAACGAAACAGAAAAAATACATGTTGTCTCTTGAAAAATTAAAAATTAATTTAAAATCATTAGAATTAAATTAAAATAGATAATATAAATAACAAGATTAATTTAACGACAGATGTAACCTATTTGAAAGGTGTTGGTCCTAGACGAGCAAAAACTTTAAAAGATCATCATATATTGGACATAGGTGATCTTCTACATTATTATCCGAGAAAGTATATTGATAGATCTATAATCACTAAAATGAATATGATCAAAGTTGGTCAAGAAGTATTAGTTGTTGGTAAAGTTCAAAGCTTTGGTTTAAAAAAAACAAGAAAAAGAAATTATTATCAAGTAACATTAAATGATAATTATGGAAACATTAATCTAATATGGTTTCATGCTTTAAGTTGGATTACAGGAAAATTTGAAATTGGTGATATAATTGCAGCTTATGGCAAAGTAGATTTTTTCAATGGATTTAATATAACTCATCCTGAATTTGACTCATTAGAAGACAATGATGATCCTATAAATACAGGTCAAATAATTGCAGTATATCCAGGGACATCAGAACTAAAAAAAGTTGGCTTAGAGAGTAAAGGCTTTAGAAAAATAATTCGTAACGCTATTGAAAAAACTCATTTAGTTATCAATGATTACTTTACTGATAATTTTTTAAAAGAATATGGATTAATAAATAGATGTAATTCAATAATTAATATTCATTATCCAGATGATTCAAATCATTTAAAAAATGCAATTTACAGATTAAAATTTGATGAACATTTTTTTCTCCAATTATTAATGGCATTAAGGAAAAAAAGGATAGAAAATACTAATGGTAAAGTATATTCAAGAAGGGGTCATTATGTTAAGAAAATGTATGACAAAATTCCATTTACATTAACGAATTCACAAATAAAAGTATTAAAGGAAATACGCTCAGATTTAATTTCTAATAAGCAAATGAACCGTTTATTGCAGGGTGATGTTGGATCTGGTAAAACAATTGTTGCAACTTTAATAGCTTCCATTGTTATTGGTAATAATTCTCAAGTAGCTGTTTTGGCACCAACAGAGTTATTGGCAGAACAACATTATAGAAGCTTTAAAAAGTATTGTGATTTAGTAAATATTAAATCAGGTTTATTAACGGGTAGCCTTTCAATTTCACAGAAAAGTAATCTTTTAGAGGAGCTAAAATCAGGAGGATTACAAATTATTATTGGTACCCATGCATTGATACAAGACCAAGTAGTTTTTGAAGATTTAGGTTTAGTTATCATTGACGAGCAGCATCGATTTGGCGTAGAACAAAGAAAAAAAATTATAGATAAAGGATATAATCCAGAAATATTGGCAATGACTGCGACGCCAATTCCGAGAACATTAGCATTTACTTACCACGGTGATATAGATGTCTCTGTAATTGATGAATTACCTAAAAATAGAAAAAAAATTGAAACAAAAGTTATTCAACAAGATAAATTGAATGATGTATATGATTTTATAAAAAAAATATTGATCAAAGGTCAACAATGTTTCATTGTATATCCATTAATTGATGATAGTGAGCATATAGATTTAAAAGCTGCTAAAACTGGATATGAAAAGATAAAAAATATTTTTTCTGATTATAATGTTGGTTATTTAGATGGTAAAATGAAAATTGATGAACGAAACAAAATAATGGATATGTTCTCCAAAAATAAAATTAATATTTTAGTATCCACGACTGTTATAGAGGTTGGAATTGATGTACCTAATTCAACTTTAATGATAATTGATAATGCTGAAAGATTTGGTTTATCTCAGTTACATCAACTTAGAGGAAGAGTTGGTAGGGGTAGCCAAAAAAGTTTTTGTATTCTTATAGCAAGAAAATTCACACCTGATTCAAATAAAAGATTAAAAATTATGGAAGATACTAATGATGGTTTTATTATTTCTGATGAAGACTTGAAGATACGAGGCCCCGGAGATTATTTTGGAAAGAAACAACATGGTTATATGAAATTAAAAATAGGAAATATTATTAAAGATGGCTCAATCATTCGTCTTGCAAGAAATGCTGCATTTTCTTTAATTGAAAAAGATCCAAAGCTAGAAAGAAAAGAAAATATTCCCATTAAAAATCAATTTTTGAAATATTATAAGGAAATGATTGAATTTATTGATATTAGTTAAAAAATAAAATGTTATAAATTTAAACTTTAATTAAACAAATTTTAATAAAAATAAATATGAAAAAAATAAATCAATACATTGCTGTCATAACATTTTGTTATTCTTTCATTATATATTTGATGACAATGGCGCCAACAGCATCTTTTTGGGACTGCGGAGAATTTATAGCAACTTCAGTTATAATGGGAGTTCCACATCCGCCTGGAAGTCCTTTATATTTATTGTTAGGTAATGTTTTTTCTCAAATACCTCTTTTTTCAGATATAGGAGCAAGAGTTAATTTGATTTCTCCAATTGTTAGTGCTTTAGCAGTAATGTTTTTGTATTTGATAATTGTTCAATTAGTTGAAGAATGGAGAGGAAAAGTTAAAAATATATCAGATGCAATAATTGCTTATGGTGGTGGTTTTATAGGTGCTTGTACATTTGCAGTTACAGATTCACATTGGTTTAACGCTGTTGAGGCTGAAGTTTACGCAATGTCAACTTTTTTTACAGCAATTGTTGTATGGTTAATACTAAGGTGGAGTCAAAACACAAAAAAAACTGGTAATATTAGAAATATTTTACTTATATCCTACATGCTTGGTTTAGCATCAGGTGTACATTTATTAAATTTATTAGCATTGCCTTTTATAGCTTTGATTGTCTATTATAAACGTTTTGAATTTAAATTAATGACATTTTTAATTGCAGGCCTAACGTCAATTGGTATTTATTTATTCATATATCAGGGAATGATTAAGGGATTACCTACACTAGCCGCAAATTATAATTTATATGTTCCAATAATTTTAGTTTTATTAATATTATCCCTTACAATTTATTCAATAATTACAAAAAACAAACCATTGTCAACTGTTTTTGCTTGTATAATGTTAGTTTTTATAGGCTATACATCTTACACAACTATCTTTATAAGGGCTACACAACACCCAGCAATTAATGAAAATAATCCTGATACCATTAATAGAGCATTATCTTATTTAAATCGTGATCAATATGGTAGCTGGTCAATAACCGATAGAAAACAAAGTCTATTAAATTCATCGTATATATCTAGGTGGGTTGATAAAAGAAATTTAAAGGATCCCACAAGAGAAGAAGTTAAAACTTTTGTATTAGATTATCAATTTAAAGAAATGTATTTCAGATATTTTGCTTGGCAATTCATTGGAAGGGAAAACCCTAATAACCGATCTTGGGATTTAACAACAAAGGATGGACAATATATAAAGTCATTAGATGGAATAAATTGGAAACAATTTGTTTTCCCATTGGCATTCATAATAGGTATAGGTGGATTATTCCATCATTTCAAAAAAGATTGGAAAAAAGCATTAGCAGTTCTTGCACTTTTTTCTGCAACAGGTGTAATGATTATTCTTTATCTAAACCAGTATGATCCTCAACCTAGAGAAAGAGACTATTCATATGTTGGAAGTTTTTTTGCGTTCTCAATATGGATTGGTATTGGTATTACTGGTATTCTGGAAAGGATAAGACAACATATTAAATCAAATACTGTTTCAGTTATTTTTATAGCTTCAATATTTATATTTATGCCATTAATGATGCTATATGCGAACTATCATGAACATAACAGAAGAGGTAACTATGTAGCTTGGGATTATGCATATAACCTATTAAATTCCTGTGAGCCTAACGGAATAATATTTACTAATGGGGACAATGATACATTCCCTCTTTGGTATTTACAAGAAGTTGAGGGTGTTAGAAAAGACGTAAGGGTTGTCAATTTAAGTCTTTTAAACACTGATTGGTATATACATCAATTAAAAAATGACTTTCCTAAATTACCTATTCAATTAGATGATCAACTAATAGATAGAATGGGTGTATATGGACCTTATATTGCAACAGTAAGAGCTTTACAATCATATACATCTACTAACAGTAAATATGACTTAGGTGAACCATTTACAGATGATAATAATAACAACAGATACGATATTGGCGAAGAATATAAAGATCTAAATGCTTGGAATAATTATAGAAATAAATTAAACCAAGCTTCACAAAAGATTTACCAAGCTAATTGGGATGTTAGAATGGGTTTTGATCTGGTACCTTGGAATCAAATGGATGTTAAAGTAAA
>CEUU01034300.1_pt1 | contig 14211 bp, 18 predicted proteins | sample 531321 | NCBI WGS metagenome assembly CEUU01 (sample SAMEA2622658, study PRJEB7988) | marine metagenome | isolation source: saline water (ENVO:00002010), including
TCACAGATACGGCGGTAGGCACTGGAAACGCCGATGTCTACACCTGCCCCAGCGCGACTGAAACAACAATAATCGGCTTGAACATAGCTAACATATTGGCGGTTTCAATCACAGTAAATGTACAGCTAATCAATAACGATGGCGACAATGTACACATTGTAAAGTCAGCTATTGTCCCTGTTGGCTCGTCATTAGTGGCGGTTGGCGGCGATCAAAAAATTGTGATGAATGCTTCCGACATTTTGAGAATAACAGCAAGTCAAGCGTCAGCAGCAGATGTTACACTGTCTGTATTGGAGATTACCTAATGGCACTTAGCACGATTAATACAAATCAGATAAAAGACGGCGGTGTTTCTAACGTAGATATTGCAGCATCAACCACCACTAACCCGTTTCGCACAAACGCTACTAGCATTACTAGCGACCTGACTGTGGCCTCTACAGAAAACGCAGGGGCGTTTGGGCCGATAACCATCTCCGCTACAATCACTGTTAATGGAGTGCTAACCGTTGTCTAGTCGTATTCTTGTAGATGAAATACATGGCAAGACCTCTGCTGCGTCTGCGTTAACTATCGATAGCAACAGTCGATTAAGTCAAGGTAGTCCAGTTGGTTTTCGCGCTAAGATAAACCCAACTCAAACTATTACATCGGGTGGAACAAGGTTTAGTCAATATGCAGTTCCCGGTGCAGGAGGGTTTAATACTGATGGTGCGGGAGGCACTGTTTTAAACATTAGCACTGGTGTAATAACTATCCCTGCAACTGGTTATTACTTCTATGGTATTGACGGCAGACTGGATAGTTTCGCTGGCTCTTATTATTATATGAATTTTGAATCAACTGATTCTTCAGGAACCAGCACTGGAATTACGTATGCTAGAACATTAACTCAAGGCAGTGGTAATACGTCATACGATGCGTTTACCGCAACAGGAATGCTGTATTTAACTTCTGGATTGTTTTTGGCTTGGTTTTATCAACACTCTGGGGATTCCAATGTCAGTATTAACAATGATACATATGTATCTATGTTTAAGGTGGGGTAAGTTATGGCATCAGAACTAGGCGTACAGACCATACAACACACCAACGGCACAGATGCTATAACCATTGATAGTAGTGGGCATGTTCTTACTCCTGCTAGGCCAGTATGGTCTGCGGGTAGAACAGGGACAGCCGCACAAACCACACAAAATGCGTATATAACCTGTCCGTGGAATACCGCCATCATAAATGACGGGAATTTTAATACCAGCACTTACGCATATACAACGCCTGTCGCTGGCCTATATCACATTAACTATAACATGAGAATAGATCACGCTAATTCAGGAATTTACATAATTACAAACATAGCTTTTGACGGCACTGTCGCAACTAATGCTCAGGCTTATGTTATTGAATCTAATGAAGGTCCACATCACTCAATGACATATTCAGGGATATTTGAACTTGCCGCAAATGTGGCAATCACAAATCTAGTGTATGTTGGGGGTGACACAAGCTGGGACTTTGAAGCCTATGGTCAGTTTAGCGGATATTTGGTGGGCTAAGAAATGGCATACATAGGCGCACAACCAAATAAACAGTTAACAAAGACGACAAGCCAATCCTTCAACGGCACAGGTTCGGCGACCGCGTTCACACTTAACCGCGCCGTGAACACTGGTGAGGAGCTAGAAGTATTTGTTGGCAACGTGCAACAGGAGCCTGGATCTGGTAAATCATACACAGCCACAGGAACTACCCTGACGTTTGATGAAGCTCCGCCTTCTGGTACAGGCAATGTGTACGTTATCTACCGTGGTCAGGCAGAAGTAACTACACGTCTGGAAGCACCAGATCTTTCTATTACAACTGCGAAGCTGGCGGCTAGTGCGGTGACTACAGCGAAGATAGCTGATGATGCTGTAACATCTGATAAGTTAGCAAGCGGGGCGGCTCAGACCCCGATCTCTGTGGCAGTTATAGCTGATGTAAAATCTAACAGTACAAGCGGGGGTACATCAATATCATGGGGCAGTGGCGGAAACAACAGGGACTTAAACACTAAACTATTCGACCCTGATAACATTGTCACAATATCATCTAACCAATTTATATTAGGTGCAGGAACGTATATTATAGAATTTTCTGCACCCTCCTATTTTGGAGATAGGCACATTGCTCAACTCTACGATGTAACAAATAGTGCATCAGTTCAATATGGCTCTATGGAATATTCACACGGCACTAATGGTGGATATGGTTCTAGTTTTGGTTATGCCAGAGTCGTTATAACTTCAAACACTACCTACAAGATTGTTCATTATATAGAATCAGGAAAAAGCAGCAACGGGCTGGGAGTGAACGCATCACTCTCTGGCGTGGATAGTATTTATACTCAAGTCAAGATTACAAAGATGGGATAGGAGTTTGAAATGCCATTAAGCAAAATACAAACAAGCTCTTTACCCGCTGGCTCTGTGTTGCAAGTGGTTCAACAGGTTTTGACAAATACCCAAGAGAGTACAGCTAACACATCTCTTAGCGACACAAGTTTAGTGGCAACCATCACACCTTCTTCAACTTCAAGCAAGATATTGGTAACAATTTCAACTCAGTCTTACACCTCTTCAAGTGGTGACATAGGATTGTACGGCCTAAACAGAACCATAAGTGGAGGTTCTGGTGTAGATTTAAATACAGGTGAAATTTTTCAAGCAAACCAACAAACTGGTGGTTGGCAACCAATGGTAATTAATTTTTTAGACAGCCCGTCTACAACTAGCGCAACAACTTATAGACTTAGGTTCAAGAGCATGAATGGTTCAAACTCTGTTTTTCATGGTTGGGGAACTGGCAGTGGTGGCTCTTCCCAAATAATAATACTTAAAGAGATTGCAGGCTAATGGCATATATAGGTATTGACCCAAACGTAGGTGACATCAGCTTTCAGACCTTTACAGGCACTGGAAGCGCAACTGCGTTTACGCTGGCGCAAAGCGTTGTCAGTGGAGAAGCTATTATGGTTGTTATTGGTAACGTCATTCAAGAGCCAGGGATAGGCAAGGCGTATACAGCGCAAGGCACGACACTAACCTTCTCTTCTGCGCCAGCTAATGGCGATGTAATACAGGTTCGCTACTTTGGTCGTGCTGTAGATCAGCCTACCAGCTTTGGTATGCAGTTGTTCAAGTACACAGCAACAGCAAGTCAGACTGCGTTTACAGGTGCAGATGCTAACGGTGCAATACTGGCCTTCTCTGGTAACGATGTGGACGTATACCTAAACGGTGTGCATCTTGACAGTTCAGACTTTACCGCCAGCAATGGTGATACGATCACACTTGGTTCTGGTGCAGCGGTAAACGATGAGTTAGTCATCCGCGCCTTCCGTGCTTTTACTGTGACTGATACAGTCAGCAAGTCTAGCGGCGGTACATTTGCGGCTGAGATTACAGCAACACAATTTCAGACTACAAACACCACGGTTGATACGGCTGTATTCCGAACCAATGGACAAACAGTAGACGAAGATACTACAATAGCATCAACCAAGAACGCATTAGCTATTGGTCCGCTGACCATAGATTCATCAACTACAATTACCGTAAGTGGTAATCTAACAATACTGTGAGGCGCAGATGGCTTCGATACTAAATGTAGACCAGATAAAAACTGCGTCGGGAACCGCTGCAAAGGTAGATGTGCATAGTTATTCTGTAGCTATTATAGCTGACAAAAAAGCGTATAATGCAGATGGTGGGGCGTCTACGGCAAACACAGTAAATGATAGAGATTTAAACACAAAACTACATGACCCAGACAACATTGTAACAATATCATCTAATCAATTTATTTTAGGTGCTGGAACTTACAGTATTATTTATAGTTGTCCAGCATATAAAGTTAATAGAAATCAAGCACAGCTTTATGATGTTACAAACTCTGCTGTAGTTTCGCGTGGCGCAAGTGTTTACGCGGTTAGCACTTATAACGGTCATTCTGTTTCAACAGGTTATGCTGTAGTGACCCCAACATCAAATACAACTTATAAAGTAAGACATTTTACTGAAAGTACTTTTTCTCAATATGGATTTGGGGTAGCAACCAACAGTCAAGTTTCTGGGCTAGATGGTTCTATTTTTACTCAAGTTCAAATAACTAAGATTAAATAGGCTAAGTCATGTCAACATTATTTGTAGATACAATAAATGAGAAGACCACAAACAACGGGGTGGAAATTCCGGGTCATATTATTAATATTCAATCTGTAAATTTTACTGGAACTCAAACTTCAACTAGTAGTTCATTTACAGATATTACAAATCTGAGCATAAGCATAACACCAAAATCATCTAGCTCTAAATTTCTTTTGTCTTGCTGTATAGCAGCAAGTAGCGACTCGTATTTTAATTTTTGTAGATTTGTAAGAAACGGAACAGCTATTCATCTTCCTGATGGATCGGCTTCATTTACTAGAAGTACAAGTAGCTTTAGTTTTTCTTCTAATATTATAGGCTCAAGTGCTTATCAAATGTTATTTCTTTCAGCCCAACATCTTGATTCACCTAATACTGCATCTACTGTTACTTATAAAGTTCAATTTGCTACAAGAGCAGATCAAAGTCACTCATGCCATATTAATAGAACCCATAGAGATTTAAATAATTCAGGTGGTTATGATGCTCGCGGTGTATCAACACTTACTGTTATGGAGATTGGCGGATGACTAGCATAGTCAAAGTTGATAACATCCAGAACTCCAGCGGCACAGCCGCGCTGTCCATTGATAGCAGTGGGCGTGTGTTCAAACCAGCAACACCAGCTTTTCACGCTTACGCTGATGACGGCAATTATCAAACCACAAGTCCTATTCCATACGACAATACTACAATAAATGTGGGAAATGCTTTTGATACAACAAACTATAAATATGTTGTTCCTGTAAGCGGCAACTATTTTATTGCAGTGCATTTTGGAGTTGTTCGTGATGATACGAGTGGAAATGAAAGCATAAATATTGAGCTTAAGAAAAACGGCACAAGAATCCAAAGAGGATACTTTGAAGAAGTATCTTCAACAGGTTATGGCAATATATCCTTTTCAGCAATACATGCTCTTGCCGCAGGGGATGAGCTTACTGTGACTTCTGGCGGAGCTGCTGATTACTTTGCGGCAGCCGCTGATACAATATTTTCTGGGTATTTGATAGGATAAGAGAACAAGATGACTAGCATATTAAAAGTCACCGAAATCCAAGACCCAACGAACTCGAACACCGCGCTGTCGATTGACAGCAGTGGCAGGGTTTCAAGACCTGTAATTCCCTACGCTTTTGTTACTTTTGCCGCTTCAAACTCCTATGTATCAAAAGCAGCTAATGCCATATTAGATTTTTCTGTCGCTGTTGTGAATAATGGCAATCATTTTAACACTTCTACCTATAAATTTACCTGTCCTGTGGCGGGGTTATACCAAGTTGAACTTGCTTCTTTAACTGAAAACAACAGTGATGCCTATGGAATATTCCCTGTAAGAAATAGCGGCGGCACTGAGGCAAAACTAACTCGATTTTACACTAACGCCCGTGCAATTGCGGGGGCTTCTTTTACCATAGAATGCTCTGCAAACGATGAACTGTATTTTAAGCCTGAACACACTAAAAATTTTTACTCAAGCACGGTTGATTCTAGTCATGTTCCCTATAATTGGGCAACATTTAGGTTTGTAGGTTAAATTATGGCAACAGTATCAGAAGCAATTTTAGCACTAGACCCAGACTGCCAGTTCGTACTGTACGGTGAGCCTACGAGCGCACAATCTTTTGATGCAGCCTTTCGACTTGTAACAGGCGTAGATAAAAATGGTTCTGCGATGTTATCAAGTGACCCTAAGGTTTGGCAAGACAAGGGTATCACTTGGGCATTAGTAGATAGAGAGCTAACTAATTTAAATAACGCTGAACCATTAAACTTGTTACGCGAAGAGCGTAATCGCCGTATCGCTGAAACAGATTGGTGGGCATCATCTGACCTTACTATGTCCACAGAACGCACAGCCTATCGTCAGGCATTGCGCGACATAACCAAAACATACTCATCACTTGACGATGTGGTGTGGCCTGATAAGCCGGAGTAAGCTATGAGTAACGCCCGTAATCTTGCTAATTTATTAGGCACAAGCACTACAATTCCGTCTCTTAAACAGCCTGCTGGCTCTGTTCTTCAGGTAGTTAGTACGACTAAAACTGACGTAACTAGCTTTGCTTCATCAAATACAGACAATTTTGTTGATATAAGTGGTATGTCTGTAAGCATAACACCAACCTCATCAAGCAACAAAATATTTGTTATGTTTTCTTGTAATGTTTCACAAAGTACTACTGCAACAGCACATATTCGACTAGTAAGGGGTAGCACTGCAATTTCGGTGGGAAATAGTTCTGGAAATAGGTTTGGGTCAACTAGCGTGCTTCGGTCACAGGCAACCCCATATAATTTTGAAATGGGAGAACTTAGTGGAATGTTTTTAGATTCTCCTGCGACAACATCAGCTACGACTTACAAGATACAAGGCACTTTAGGTTCTACTTATAACGGAACATTTTATTTAAATAGGACAAAGAATGACAGTGATAACGACTATGGGGCAAGAGGTGTGTCGTCAATTACAGTCATGGAGATTGCAGGATAATGTTTGGTTCTCACGCAATAGCTGAAAACAGTATAGCTACTGACGGCATTGTTCTTTTTGGAAGTCAAACGCTCGACGCAAACTTCACACAGTCAACGGACTTATCCGCCATATTCAGCGGTAGTATGGATGTAAATGCTTTTTTCTCTAAGCTTGCAGCAGCTTCAGGAACGCTTGTTGCTGAAATAGATATATCTTCAGACTTTACTCAAACTACAAATGGTGTTCGTTTTGCTATAACCTCTGCTTCACTAGATGCTCAGTTTGATCAAACCACGGCTGCAAACTTTAATGCTTCTGGGGTTGCGGCAATAGATGCAAACTTCACACAGACTACTACACAAACCTTGATAGCTGCGGGTGTTGCTCAGTTAGACGCAAACTTCACACAGACCACAGCATCTAATGTGTTGTTAGATCTTATAAGCACACAAGATTTTGAGTTTGAGGTAGACCCATTAGGAGGTTTGTTGACTCTTGCTACAGTCGATATGGATTCACAATTTAACCTATCGACTCTAGGCGGACTTATCATAATTTACCCTGGAGCAGGCGAAGGACCGATAGAAATCAACAGTGTATTTGTGATAACAGCAAATGGTGATATACTCTGGGAGCAAATTGACGCGGGTAGCACACCAGAAAACTGGACACAAGTCACACACACTGGCGATACCTGGACTCAGATAAACGCAGGAACGTCGTCGGAAACATGGACAAATAAGGTGGTATAAATGGCAAGTACCTACACAAATAATACAGGCATAGAACAGCCGGGCTCTGGAGAACAGGCAGGTTCTTGGGGAACAACCGTCAATCGTAATTTTGATATTATTGACGCGGGATTGCATGGTCAGCTTGAAAAAGCGGTAACTGGAGACTTTGATTTAACGACAACAGATGGGGCGGTTTCTGATGGGCAGCATACGGTTATAATTTTAACAGGAACCCCCGGCTCTACCTTCGAAATGCGCGTCACCCCTATTAACCAAGAAAAACATTTTACTGTTAAGAATGACACCGATTCTGCCTGTCGAGTTGTGTATAAAGGCGTTTCTTACAGTGCCAGCACTGGTGTTGAAATCGCATCAGGTGCTACCCAAGCAGTAACGGGCGATGGAACGAAAAATGGGGCTACTTCAGGTATTTTCAAAAACTTAACCCCTCCAACTGATTTAGTGAATGATTCATCTCCACAATTAGGAGCTAACTTAGATGTTCAAACACACTCTATTGTTAGTACGTCAAACCGCAATATAGCCATTACCCCAAACGGCAGTGGTAAAGTTGTTCTTGATGGTCTAAGTTACCCAACCGCTGATGGAACAAACGGTCAGTATCTACAAACAGATGGTTCTGGAACTTTAAGTTTTTCTACCGTGCCAATTAGCGGCAGTACTTTTAATCTAGGCGATTGGACGCTGAGCGTTGTAAATAATGAATTAGTTTTCAGCTACACAACAGGCGGCACAACAACCGCCGTAGCTAAAATTGCAACAGATGGAGCGATTACTTCTGAAGGTGATATAACTGCGTTTGGTAGTTTACCATAAATATAGGAGTATAAAACTATGCCTATACCTGATTCTGGCGCAATAAACATGTCGGACATAAGAACTGTATTCGGTGGTACTCAGCCGGATGGATTAGGAGAGTACTACAAGGGAGCAGGTATTGTACCCACTAATGCAACAACAGTGAATGTACCCACAAGCGGGCCATTGAGTTTTAGTAATTTTAGAAGTTCAGGCGGAACTTCAAACAGAAGCATTAAATTTAGTATGCGGTATGATCCTACAGCAAGTTTTTCTGGAGTAGGATTAGCGGCTTCAGATTCAGTGACGGGTACACCCTACGCTTATTCAGGAAATACCAGTAATAATGTGCGTTATTATCAACCCGTGTTTCGCGCAGGAACAGGATTTATAACCACGCTTTCTTTTGGAGTTGGTCAAAATGAGGATGTTTCCGCTTTGACAGACAATGTAGTTTTGTACGGAGGTACCGATAGTTCAACAGTAACCGATGAGGTATTAAAATTCAGGTGTATTTACCACGGAAGTCTTGGAAATACTCTCTATTGGCGAATAAATTGGAATACTAATGGAAGCATCAGTAACGTATCTTATACAGGAGCAGCTTACCCCAATAACCCATCTGTGGTAAGTTTGTATTACCAAAACATAAATTCAAATCATAGATGGTACAGGTTTTCCGCAAAGTCCCCAGTAAGTATTGGAAAACAAGGTTTTATGATTAATTTATTAAGTTTAAACAATGTTCCGCAACCCACATAGGTAACACATGGCGTTAACAAAGTTACAATTTCAACCTGGTATTAATACGGACATTACTTCATATTCCAATGAAGGTGGGTGGCGCGATTGTGACAAAATTAGGTTTCGGTTTGGCTACCCTGAAAAAATGGGCGGTTGGTCCAAGTATAGTAGCAGCACTTACTTGGGTACGGTTCGCGGTCTTCATAACTGGATTGCGTTAGACGGCTCCGACTTTCTAGGGCTAGGATCCGAAATAAAGTATTATATTGAAGAGGGGCAAAGATTTAATGATATTACTCCTGTAAGAACCACTACTTCCCCAGGAGAAGTGTTTTTTACCTCTACAAATAATTCAAATATTATTAAAGTAACAAACCCTGGACACGGTGCAGCAGAAAATGATTTTGTAACTTTTTCTGGAGCAGAATCTTTAGGTCCAAATATAACTGCAGCTTTACTTAATACAGAACATCGAATAACTGCTGTGCTTGATGCAGATAATTATCAGATCACATTAACCGCAACAGCTAATATTACTGGAGTAAGACAAACAACCTTCGCTGGCACTTCTGCTGGTTCAGCTACGCACACTGAAAAAACGCAGAGCGCAACAAGCGGTAGTGGGACAGGTGCAGAATTTACTGTGGTTGCAGGTGGCTCAAGTTATGGCTCTGTAACTGTGACAAAGATAGGCACGGGCTATGCAGTAAATGATACGATAACCATTCCAGGTGCTTCTCTTGGCGGCTCTACACCAACTAACAATCTCACCATTACTGTAACTTCCCTTGACGGAGATATTTCAGACGGAGCGTCCAGCAGCATTGAAACTATGTCCATTACCGCTCAATCTCAACAACAATCAAGTGTAATTGGCCCAATTTCTTCCATTGACCCCACAAATGCCGACCAAGTATCTGGTGTAAACCCTGCAGAAAACAGTAATCCTGTAAAAACAGTGAGTGTTACCTCCGGGACTTCTACAGGCAGTGCTACGTTTACAAACGTCACAGGCACGTCGTCTGGTGCAGGTGCGGGGGCTAAATTTACCATTACAACAGATGGTTCTGGCGGATATACTGTAGATGCGGTTACAGATGGCGGTGATGGTTACGACGTAAATGAAAACATAACAATTGCAGGAACAAGTCTTGGCGGGGCAACAACAGCGAATGATCTTGTTTTAAATATAACTTCTGTTGAACCACATACTTTTGATTTAACTCAACCTAACGCAGGGCCTGGGACAGGCTTTACTGCAAACTTTACTCAAAATACTGTAGGCTTTACTCCCACTCAAACACAAAGTAATCCAACGACTGCGTTTACTTTTCGATTTTTTTACACTTTTAGTGGAGCAAACTCTGTAAGTAACGGAGGAAGTGGGTACAAGGTAGGTGATACTTTTTCTTTATTTCTTGCACTCGGAGCGGGCGCAGCAGGCGCAAGTTCTAAAACATTTCGAGTAGACAGTCTTGTAAACAACACCACAGCAGAATATCAGATAAACGTAGGTTTAAATACAACCGTGGGAGGTACAGGTTGGGGTGCTGGACAATATTACGGGGTTACTTCTGGTGCTTTACAAACAACCTTGAACGAAGGTGGAACTCTTAGCTCCTCTGACACCACAATTACACTGACTAGCACAACTGGTATAGTTGCCAATGATGTAATCTTAATAGACAATGAGCTTATACTTGTAGGCGGCGTATCAAGCACTGGTGTCAAAACAGTAGGATCTATAACAGCCTCTGGTGGATCGGCTGGAGCAGCCACGCATACAGGTAAGGCTCAAGCAAGCACAAGCGGCAGCGGCACAGGCGCAGAATTTACTGTTGTTGCAGGATCAACAACATACACGTCAGTCACCGCAACCACCGCTGGGAGTGGTTACGCAGTTGGGGACACTATTACAATAACTGGTAACACGTTAGGTGGTGCAACCCCTCTTAATGACGTAACCTTTACAATTACAGCGGTTACAAATGATTTGACTGGGTGCACAAGAGGGTATGCAGGTACTCAAACAAGTTCAAACGTCAATACTTTTGGCCCGACTGTAGCTGCAACTCACGCTGACGGTTCTATTGTGCGGTTAGCAAAAGGTAATGCTGACCCAATTAATGACTTTGCCGGGTGGGGTGACGCTGCATCTGGAGGGGTTACTACTCGTAATCAAATAAGATTATGGTCTCACGATAACTTTGTTGAAGATTTAATATTAAATCCAAGAGATGACCAAATATACTATTGGGACAGGACAAGCACACTGGCCTCTCGTGCAATTCCATTAAACACTCGACCGGGAACAAGAACAAGCATTCCTACTAAATGCAAACAAGTTCTAGTTTCAGACACACAACGTCATGTTATTGCTTTTGGCGCAGATGACATAGGCTCAAGTGCTTCTGACATAAATGGAAACGGCATACAAGACCCGCTTTTAATAAGATTTTCATCAAGAGAACTGCCCACAGATTTTTTCCCGACTGTAAACAATACGGCAGGAACTTTACCTTTAGGTGCAGGATCTACTTTTATGCAAGCTATTGAAACAAAACGTGAAATACTTGTTTGGACAGACACCGCACTGACGTCAATGAGATTTGTAGGGGAGCCAAACGTGTTTGGTCTTCAACAAATTTCAAGTAATATTACTATTATGAGCCCAAATGCAGCCGCAGCGACAGAAGATTTTGTTTTTTGGATGGGCATTGATACTTTTTACGTTTATGACGGTCGCACTCAAACCCTACCTTGCACTGTTCGCGACAAAGTATTTTTGGATTTCAACCTTGAGGAACGAAATAAAGTAGTGGTGGGAGTGAATACAGAGTTTAGTGAGGTAATTTGGTTTTATCCATCTGAAAGTGCTTCTGAAAATGACAAGTATGTAACCTTTAATTATAGCGAAAAAGTTTGGTATTTTGGCACACTTTCTAGAACAGCGTGGTTGGATCGCGGCACACGGCTCTTTCCCTTAGCCACGGCAGATGGTTTTCTTTACAACCATGAGCTTGGCTATGACGACGACGGCACCGCCATGAACTCATTCATTGAATCTGCAGGCATAGACATTGGTGACGGGGATAGGTTCACTTATGTGAGCAGAGTAATTCCTGATTTAACATTTGATGGTTCGGTTGCTTTGTCTTCGCCACAGGCAACTTTTACAATAAAAGGTCGTAATTATCCTGGGGCAGATTTTGATCAAAGTTCAGCAGTTCCGGCGATTCGCACCGCCTCTGTTCCTGTTGAAAAATTTACAAATCAATTAGATGTAAGAGTTCGTGGACGTTCCTTTGCACTTCGTGTAGAATCAGATGCAATAGGGTCTAAATGGAAGCTGGGTAGCCCAAGGGTAGATGTCAGACAAGATGGCAGGAGATAATGGCAAGCACTCAACCGCCACCAAGATTACCTGAACCACCGCCAGAATATGAACAAAATTACCTGGTGGATTTGGTGCGGGCAATACAGACTTTTATTGAGCAGGAGCGTAATCCTGGACCGATAAGAGCTTCTACCATAACTTTGACTGACTTACCTACGTCTGCCACTGGACTTGAGACAGGGGCACTGTATAATGATGGTGGCACAATAAAGGTTGCATAATGGGTCTTTTCGATAAAATCAAAGATGTTATTGGGGATGTAGCCCCAATTGTACTGCCTGTAGCTATCAATGCCTTTCTACCGGGATTGGGTGCGGTTGCATCTGGTGCTCTTGGTGCAGGCATTGGCACCTTGTTACAGGGGGGTGATGCAAAGGACGCATTGAAGTCTGCAGCCCTTGGTGGGGGCATTGGTGCTCTTAAAGTAGGATTTATGGGCGACAAAAGTTTTGCAGATAATTTAAGAGCTGACTTTGACGCTACAAGAGGCGTATTCTCTCGTCCTTTGCGTGAAAGCACTTCCACTTTAATAGGTGGTACGCAAAAGCCTTTTGAATATGACCCGCTTCAAACGGAAGCAGGAAGAGCGCAAGCGTTTGAAGCAGCTACGTCTGATGAAGGTCTGGGGCTTCCAACCCTTGAAAAACAAACAGGTTACTTGTTACCTGAAACCTACGATGCTGACGCCATTAGGGGGTCGCAAAATTATGCAGATAAGATAGCTGCAGGAGCTACCGACAAGCAGGCTATGGCGGAGTTGCAAAAAGAACTTAACCCAAGCGTCCTCCAGCGTTTTGGGGTCCCTGCTGCGTTAGGTTTAGGTGCGATGACCCTATTCAGCGAGGAAGAGGAAGAAGGCGAAGGTTTAAGCCCTCTTGAAACAGTGGATTCAGATCAGTTTAGAGTCGCGAATTTAGACCCTTACGCATATAGATCAACGATGGAAGACATTCTTAAACCTTCCATTCGCAACTTTGAAGACGGGGGCTCCACTAAAGTTCCTGATAAATATAAAGGTTTCTCTAAATTACCTGAAGGTGTTCAACAAAAGATTTCTCCTCAGCTTGCTAAAAAGTATGCCCAAGGAGGCGTGGTTGGCGGTTTGATGGACTTATCTAACCAAAGCAGACAAATGGCAGACGGTCTGCGTAGTATCACCACTGGGTCTGGTGGGTCTGGAATAATGACAGGCATGTCTCCTATCAATAACATGGCAATACCTTCCTCACAGACCCCTCAACTTTCTTTGGGGGACATGGCTTCTCTTGGTTTTCCAACTCCACAGTATATGCCAATGGATACAGGGTCTGGAACGGATCAGTTTGGTCGACCTATGGAGAGCCAGTTGGGTAGAAACATGCCATCGACACATGGAGACCCTGCCCCTGAGCCACTTTTTAAAGGCCTTGGAGCTATGGCAGCAGGACGCCCCTTTATGCCAATGATGAATTTTAAAGATGGCGGGGAAGTTGACTACTTTCCGCGTCGTAACGGTGGAATTGGGCCTGGAGAAGGGTCCGGCACAAAAGATGACGTGCCTGCTATGTTGATGGACGGAGAGTTTGTAATGACTCGTGATGCTGTAAGAGCTGCGGGTGGGGGGAGTATAGATAAAGGCATAGATAATATGTATGGTTTAATGCGTAATTTAGAGGCTAGAGCATAATGTCTTCACAAACAATAAGGCAAATAACACAGGAATCTCCTGAGATAGAGGCTCGTAAACTTGGGTTGTTGGACTCAGCTAAAGAATTAGCTGACATTCAATTAGATTTACCTGATTATGAAATTGCTGGGCTAACTGATCTGCAAAAAGAAGCTTTGCGGCGGGGCGACACCATGTTCGACCCG
>CEUU01024323.1_pt1 | contig 14155 bp, 14 predicted proteins | sample 531321 | NCBI WGS metagenome assembly CEUU01 (sample SAMEA2622658, study PRJEB7988) | marine metagenome | isolation source: saline water (ENVO:00002010), including
ATTATTTATATAGCAAGACGAGTGGAATTCAGATATTTTTTCATTTTCTAATAATATATCAATATTTGATGATCTTACTCCTGCACCAGGCATAATTGATATTCTTCCATTGCTCTTTTCAGTTAATGCATTGATTAGTCTAAGGCCACTAATTGCATCACTTTTTTGACCGCTAGTAAGAATTCTATCGAAACCTAAATCAATAATTTTTTCCATTGATTCGAAAGGGTTTCTTGTTTTATCAAATGCTCTATGAAATGTTAATGACATATTTCCAGATACTTTTATTATTTCTCTACAGAGAGAAATATCTACATCATTTTTTTTATTAAGAAAACCAAATACTATTCCCGAACACCGGTTATCTCTGCAGAAACTAACATTATCTAACATTATATTCAACTCTCTACTAGAGTAATTAAAATCTCCACCTCTTGGTCTAATAATTGGATGAATAGGTGTGCCTAATTGTAAACTTTCTTTTATTAATTCTCTTCTAGGAGTTATTCCTCCAAGATCTTTTTTTTCACATAATTCAATTCTCGATATTTTATGATTTGAAGCGACCTTAGTGTCAGTAAGATTAAATGTACAGATTTCTAAATCTCTAATCAATTGGAATCTTTGTATTTTGTATAGAATACTTTTAGATAAAATTTATTTTTATCAATAACTAATTGATTAAAAATGTTTGGATTATCTGGAAATGAAATTATTTTTTTTGCTTCAATTGTTCCTGAAATTAATTCTTGAAAAAAAATTGTTGACTCTCCCTTATAAGAAAAAGAAATAATACTATCGTAAACATATTCTGCAGGGTCGCTTTCAGATGAAAAATAGGCGTTATCCTGCATTATAATATTATTTTCAGGGTTAGAAATGATACCAATTGGGTTTAGTGTATTATTTTCTTTAGCAATATAATAATGTGTTTTGGGCGGAGGTAATGTATTTGGAATTTCAGTGGGGCCAGTTACAATTTGCACCTTATTAAGCACAATATTTTTTGCAGTATCTGCGAAAATGTGAAAATTATTTAGATCGATTACTGGAAAAATACCACTTGCAGGTTGCCAGTATATTTTATCATTTACATTAAACTTTTCATTCTTAGATAGTCCATCAACTAGTGATAGGTCACTGGATGATCTGGTTATATCGTAGTAACTATAGTGTTTTGTCAGAGGCGAATTAAATCTAAATACATATTCTAAAGAATCCATTTCTGGAAAACCATCTAATGCTATAGGGTTATTAAAGTATACGACAAGTTTTGATCTAGAATCTTCAAGATCAAATCCAAAAATTTGAGAATTATTTTCCCCAGGGACTAATGCAGCTCCTCTTAATTGATCCATTAATTCAACATTTTGAACACCAGAAATTATTTTGTTCAATAAAAATTTTCCATATGTATCTTTTATAGGTATTGTAAGAAACGTATCTCTATTTAAAAATTTAAATCTTGTAAATCCTATGATACCTCTTGGAGGACTTATTTCAGTGTATTTATTTGATGTATATAGGGCGGATGAGAATAGGGTATCTTCAATCTGACTAAGTGTCACTTCTTGTTCATCATCAGAAAAATCACCAAATACGTTTGAGAGTTTTAGATACAATCTAGCTGAATCAAAAATTGAGGAGTCATTTGGTACGTAATAATTTTCAGATACTTCCCCAGGCATAGGAGGGATATCTGATCCAGGTTCAAATATAAATTGGGTGTATGCTATTGATTTTATGTCACCAAAAACCTGGTCATTTATTTTTCCAAAGTAAAGTTCTCCATCATCTGTTCTCACGCTATCATAGTATATGTTTGAAACTTCTAGTGGAATTTCAACATAATGAACTTTTATCTTTTCTTTTTTATCACTAAGTAATTCGTCAATACCGATTTCACTGGTCTGATCGCAAGAAAAAAGGTAAATAAAGAAGAGTATTAAATTCCTATTTAAGAATTTCATTATATAATTTATAATGCGAGTCAACAAATTTATCTCCCTCCTCAATCTCGTGAACTTTATTTTTTGAAGAAAAATCTGAAATAAACTTTTCCAATGTTTTATTCTTAATATTAGATGGTTTTATTACGGCATCTGCATACTCTGAAGCAATTTTTATGAGACCATTATAATCCGGTGTAGATAAAGATTTGAGCATATCTTTGTTAATATCTTCATCAATTATTTTCTCGGCCATTTTCTTATCTAGTTTTTCTTTAAAACTATTATCATATATAGAGAAAATACACTTTGAATTTTCAAAGATGTGTTGTTCATTATATGAGGTTTTAATTAGAAGAGGTATTAGTGAGCTCATCCAGTCGTTACAGTGAATTATATCCGGAGACCAACCAAGTTTTATAACTGTTTCAAGAACTCCTTTGCAGAAGAATAAACACCTCTCATCATTATCAGAATGAAATTTTCCACTTTTGTTATTAAAGATTGTTTTTCTTTTGAAATAGTCTTCATTATCTATGAAATAAACTTGAAGTTTTGCAGTCGGGATAGAAGCTACTTTGATGATTAAAGGCTTATCATCATCACCTATAGGGATATTAACACCAGATAGTCTGACAACTTCGTGAAGTCTATTTTTTCTTTCATTAATAAGCCCAAATTTAGGTACAAGTATTCTAATTTCAACTCCCTTTTCCTGCATGGCCTGAGGTAATTTTCTGACAATCTCTGAGACGTACGTATTATTCAAGAAAGGCTTAATTTCTGTAGCAACATATAGTATTCTGAATGACTTACCCATTAATTTTTTGTAATTGATTTGTTGATTGTGTTACAAATTTAACTAAAATAAGTCACTTTTCTATTTTAAAATTTATTCAATGTCTATTTATTTATCATAATATATTAGAGCTAGATTTGTCAAAAAATTAGATTCAATTGAAAAATAGAAATATTATAATCAATACATTGCTTTCATTAGCTCTAGGAATATTTCTTACATATATCGTATTTAGGAATATAGACTTTCAATCCTTTTTAGAAAAACTTGATACAATAAATTACGCTTGGATTTATTTTTCGATGTTTATTTCCATTTTTGAACATGTGCTCCGAGCGTACAGGTGGAATCTCTTGATGCATAAACCAAACTTAAAATTTTCAACTTATATAACAACCCATGTAGTTATTGTTTCATATTTTTTTGCACTATTTATCCCAAGATTTAATGATTTTGTAAGGTGCTACCTTATATCAAAAACAAATAAAATTAATGTGTCTACATCCTTAGGAACCGTTGTTTCTGAAAGAATAATCGATATTTTATCATTGCTATTACTAACAATTTTTCTGCTAGTTATTGAATTTGATATTTTTTACAGTTTTATTGATGAATATATACTTGGAAGTTTATCAATTGATATAAAATCCATTTCTATCTTATTATTAATAGTGTTAGTCATTACTTATGTTTTTAAATTTTTAAAAAATAAGTCATCGTATTTTGAAGAGAAAATAAGTGAATTCAAAGAGGGATTCTTCTCTGCTAAGGGTATCCTTACAGATAAAAGATTTTTAATTTCAACTGTACTTTTATGGTTAATTTATTTTTTTATGGGATATGTAATATTCTTTTCTATTAATGAGACATCTAACCTAGGCCCAGTTGTAGGTTTAGCAGTTCTCATCGCTGGATCTTTAGGAATGATTGTTCCGGTTAATGCTGGAATTGGTGCCTATCACTTCCTAGTTGCTTCAATATTAATTGGATATAGTATAGATTATGAAACAGGCCTATTTTTTGCAACTATTCTACATACTTCCCAAATTATTTGTTTAGCAATTTTAGGTTTATTTAGTTCTCTAGTATTATTTATGAAAATTAGGTCCAATGCGTAGAAAGTTTATTACTGAAAAAAATAGTTTAAAATTTTTTGAGGATATTAAGTCAAAGAATAAAAAAACTGTTTTTACTAATGGATGTTTTGATATTATTCACCCAGGACATATTCATTTACTAAAAGAATCAAAAAAGCTCGGAGATATTTTAATAGTCGGTTTAAATTCAGATAAATCCATAAAATTGATCAAAGGAGATGATAGGCCTATTGTCAATGAGAATGATAGGGTTAAGATACTGGAATCAATTAAGTATGTAGATTACATTTTAATTTTTGAAGAGGAAACCCCAATAAATCTTATTACACTTATTACCCCTGATGTTTTAGTTAAGGGTGGAGATTATCTTAAAAAAGATATTGTAGGTTCAGATTTTATATTAGAAAATGGAGGTACTGTAAAAACAATTCCATTAATTGAAGGGATTTCCACTACTTCTCTAATAAAGGGACTAAATCCAAAGGATAAAAAACATAATTAATGTGGGTTTTCTTATTGTGGTTTATTAAATTAAAAAATGGATCAAACATTCACTCAGGTAATAGATAAAAACTTATCAATATCACTGAAGAGTATCAGTGTTATTGATGTTAAAAAGTCATTTACTATTGCAAACTTTTATGATATTGATAATACCATTATCTTCCCAATTTACGGTAATTTTAGATACGGGAAGTATAAAAAAAAATTAGAGAAAGATGCTGTTTTATTTATTCCAGCACATAATACTATATCCCTCTCATTTGGTTCTAAGAGGAGTCAAACATTAGCTTATGAGGATTTCATTGATAATAAGAGTAAGTTTATTTCCGAGGATAACTTAATTAGTAATAGGCCCAAGGTTGATAAGTACTTAATTATTAATCTTGATGTTAAAGCGTACGACTTAGTAAATATTTTTCATACTAAAAATCTTGATGTTTATAATCTTTATAATAAGGAGTTATCGGTTTTATTTAAAAAAATTATTCATGAATTAAAAACTAAGCTAGTAGGTTCGTCAAAAGTAATTCAGTTGGTAACAGATCAGTTAGTTTATGAAATTATAAGGAGCATTTTATCAAAACAACCACTCTTTTCTGGGATAGAGGAAAATTTTAAATTTTTTAATGATGAAAAAATATTGGATTTATTTGAATTTATTAATTCAAACCTAAGTAAAAATCTATCAAATAAAATATTATCAAAGCACCTGAATATTTCCGAAGATTATGTGACTCAGTTCTTTAGAAATAATATAGGGTTTTCTCCTCAAGATTATATAGAAGAGAGAAGAATGGAGAAGGCTATTCAGCTTATAAGGGAAGATAAAGATGCAATAAAGGTTATAAGCAACGACGTTGGATTTAAAGATACAGCCTATTTCTGTAGGAGGTTTAAACTCATGTTTGGGGTTCAGGCTGGTAAAATGAGAAAGCGTTTGAACGAAATCTAATTCTTAAGTCCTTTATTAAATTCTGATTCTATGATATTTTTAAGTTTACCAGATTTTGAAAATCTGAATAAAATAATGAAAATAGTAACATAGAATAAACTGATAACTCCATAACCTAAGTACTCACTTTCAAAAATTGAATTCAAATAATTTCCAACAGCAATGCTGGTGAATCCTAGGGCAAATAAGAGTATTAATATTAAAACTAAAAAAGAAATTAACTTAGCTATTATTGAAGATATCTTATTAATTATATCACCCTTTGTTTGTTCAAGCCTATCTTTTAAAAAGTTTGAGATTGCATCTAAAAGTTTATCAATTTTGATCATAATAGTGTAAAGTTAATCTCTTTTTTTATTAATCTTTTTAAGTTCTTTTTTCTTAACATTTTCGTAACAAATATTCTATAATAATAACACACACATAATATTTAATTTATATAAACATTTTAATTAAAAAATATTTTTGTGATATGAAATTTAAAAAAAATGAATTAATAGCCCCTATCATTTTGTCAGCTATATGTTGGTTAGTTTACCCATATCCAGCTGTAGCTATGTGGTGTGTTTTTTTCATGGCTTCCTATTCTGCAATTGCGAATGATAGTATACAAACTATTGGTACTTTTATTGCCTCAAATTCTGATAAAAAGTGGTATTATCTCTGGATTTATATGGGCGGAATTTTTATTATAACCGTGACTTATAGTTGGATAAATTATACAGGTGATATTAGCTATGGAAGACTGGCATCAAAAGGTCTAAATGAGGCACCTCAAAATTTTAAATTTCTTCAGGTTTTTGCTCCAGTTGCTTTGTTAATGATGACAAGATTAAAAATGCCTGTTTCTACATCAATTCTTTTATTAAGTGCTTTTGCAACTCAAGCAAGCTCTATAACTAGTATACTATCTAAAAGTCTATTTGGATACGTTATTGCCTTTACTGCTGCTATTATCATATGGACAATAACAACTAATTTATTTGAAAAGTATAAAAATACTAAACCTTCAAGAATTTGGTTACCATTACAATGGATATCAAGTGGTGCACTTTGGTCAACTTGGATAATGCAAGATATGGCAAATGTTGCTGTAGTGTTACCTCGATCATTAACTTTTGATCAATTTCTAGTGGTTGCTTCATTTATCTTTTTTGGACTCGGGTTATTATTTTATTTAAGAGGGGATAAAATACAACAGATTGTATTAGAGAAATCTGATATAATAGATGTCCGGGCAGCCACGGTCGTTGACTTCATCTATGCATGTCTTCTATACTATTTAAAGGTTATAAGTTCAATACCTATTAGTACTACATGGGTTTTTATTGGACTTCTTGGTGGAAGAGAGATAGCTATAAATCTTAGAAAGAATGGTGGAGATTATAAGAAAGCGCTTAAGATGATAGGAAAAGATACTTTGTTTGCAGCAGTAGGATTAATTGTTTCTTTAATTATTGCCTTATCTATAAATGAAAATATGAGAAATCAACTTTTCAATTAATTTCTATTTTTTCTGGTGTAACAATTGCATTTGGAAAGTCTTTTTTAAATACTTTTATATCCTTATTCACTTTAAATCTATCAAGATAGTTTCCAACCTTAACTCTGTAATTTGGCTGAGTGAAAATAATTTTGCTAGATATTAAGCTATCTATTGATTGAAGTTTTTCTTTTGCTTCTTCAGCTTCTAGTCTACTATCACCTAAATATATTTGAATTGTAAATCCATCAATAAATTTTATTTCTTTACTTTCTAATTTAATTATAGAAATTATACTGTCTAACTCAATCCCGATGTCATCTTTTTCAATATTTAAATTTTCTTTGGACTCATTTTCTGTATTTGATGTAATTTGAGATGATCGGATGTATGATAAGTCCTCAAAGTATTTTCTATTTTCATCATTTGCTTGTAATGATTTCTGAGGTTTACAAGATATTTTAAATAATGTTATTACAATACCTAAAAAAATAATTAATCTTCTAATATTACACACTTTTCTGACTTAATGTCATTTTCGACTTTTTTATACTTTATATCTTTTTTTACAGAACCATCAGAATATTTCACTGACACTTTTGAATTTCTTCCATATATTTTTTCAGATTTTATGGGTTGTGTTTTCTCAACTCTTGAAGTTTTGTTGCCAGTAAGTAGAGATCTAGATTCTTCCTTATTGGTCTTATAAGATTCTTTTTTACTTGATTCCCTCGCCTCCTGGACTTGATTTGGATTTTGTACTGGGATAAGACATTTTGTTAGGAAGGATACAGTGTCTTGATTTACTTTAGCAATGAATTTTTTAAATAATTCAAATCCTTCAAACTTATATATAACCAGTGGATCTTTTTGCTCATAAACTGCGCTTTGTACCGATTGTTTTAGATCATCCATTTCTCTGAGGTGTTCTTTCCAGTTGAAATCAATCATTCCAAGTGAAACAATCTTTTGCATTTCTTCTGTAATTTTTTGTCCGTTACTGTTAATTGCATCTTCAAGATTTACAGATACTCCTATTTGTTTTTTTCCATCGGTAAATGGAATCAAGATATCTTTAACAACACCTCCTCTTTCTTTTTTAATTTTTTTAAGTATGGGCATGGCAGCATCAGCTATACTTTGGTTTTTATTTTCATAATTTTTAATGACACCTGAATATAGTTTTTCAGTTATATCATTACTATCCATTTTATTAAACTCATCTTCAGATATTTCATTAAAATCAACACCTAGAGTTGTAAGGGAATTTAATCTAAAGTCTTTATAGTTTTCGGTTTGTTTTGATGTTAAGATTATGTCTTCGCAAGTATCGAAAAGCATATTGAGGATATCAACATCAAGTCTTTCTCCTACTATAGCATTCCTCCTTTTTTTATATATAACTTCACGTTGAGAATTCATTACATTATCATATTCAAGAAGTCTTTTCCTAATAGCAAAATTATTTTCTTCAACTTTTTTCTGAGCTCTTTCTATTGATTTTGTTATCATACTGTGTTGAATAACTTCATCCTCATCCATGTTCATTCTATCCATAACCTTGATCATTCTATCAGATCCAAATAACCTCATAAGGTTATCTTCAAGTGATACAAAAAATTGAGATGACCCAACATCTCCTTGTCGTCCAGATCTCCCTCTTAGCTGTCTGTCTACTCTTCTTGATTCATGTCTCTCGGTCCCAACAATTGCAAGTCCTCCACTATCCCTTGAATCCTTAGTTAGTTTTATATCTGTCCCTCTACCCGCCATATTTGTTGCTATTGTTACTGTTCCAGGTTTTCCTGCTTCAGCTACGATATCTGCCTCTTTGGAATGTTGTTTTGCATTGAGCACTTGATGAGGTATTTTTTTAATATTAAGCATTCGACTTAGTAACTCTGAAATTTCAACTGAAGTAGTTCCAACCAAAATTGGTCTTCCATTATTTTTAAGCTCAACTATTTCATCAATAACAGCATTAAATTTTGCTTTTAATGTCTTATAAATTTTATCCTCTTTATCCGACCTTGAAATATCTCTATTTGTTGGAATAACAACACAATCTAGTTTGTATATTTCCCAAAATTCGCCAGCTTCAGTCTCTGCTGTTCCCGTCATTCCAGATAATTTATTATACATCCTGAAATAATTTTGAAGGGTTATTGTAGCATAAGTCTGAGAAGCATCTTCAATCTTAACATTTTCTTTAGCTTCAATTGCCTGATGAAGCCCATCTGAATATCTTCTTCCTTCCATTATTCTTCCGGTCTGTTCATCAACTATTTTTACTTTTGAATCCATTACAACATATTCCTGATCTTTTTCGAATAATGAGTAAGCTTTCAATAATTGGTTAATGCTGTGGATTCTTTTTGTTTTGATACTATAGTCTTGAATTAGTTTGTCTTTTTCTTTTGCTATTTGTTCAATATTATCTCCTGATTTTTCAATTTTATCAATTTCAACCCCAATGTCTGGTACAATAAAAAAATTGGGATCATCTCCAGAGCTTGTAATATTATCTATTCCTTTTTCTGTTAGCTGGATGCTATTGCTTTTTTCCTCAATAGTAAAATATAATGGCTGATCAGCTTCAGGCATAAACTTTGAGTTATCTTGTAGATAATAATTTTCTGTTTTTTGCATTATGGCTTTTGTTCCAATCTCACTCAAATATTTAATAAGAGGTTTATTTTTTGGTAGTCCTCTATATGCTCTAAAAAGGGAAAGGCCACCATCTGACTCATTACCATCCGCAATAAATTTCTTTGCTTCAGCTAAATACTGTGTTACTAATTTTTTTTGGAGATCAAATAGTTTCTGTATTCTTGGTTTTAAGTCAGAAAATTCATGATCATCACCTCTTGGCACTGGTCCAGAAATTATTAAAGGTGTTCTTGCTTCGTCAATCAATACAGAATCAACCTCATCTACCATAGCAAAGTTATGCTCTCTTTGAACTAGTTCTGATTTTTCTCGAACCATATTGTCTCTTAAATAATCGAAGCCAAATTCATTATTTGTTCCATAGGTTATATCAGCCATATAGGCTTGAATTCTTTCCTTTGAGTTTGACTCGTATTTATCTATGCAGTCTATTTTAAGTCCATGGAATTCAAAAATAGGAGCATTCCATTCTGCATCTCTTTTTGCTAAATAATCATTGACAGTAACAATGTGAACACCTCTACCAGATAATGCATTTAAGTATGCAGGCAGTGTTGCAACAAGAGTCTTACCTTCACCAGTTGCCATTTCAGAAATTTTTCCTTGGTGTAGTACAATACCACCTATAAGTTGTACATCATAATGAATCATATTCCATTCTATTGGAATTCCAGCAGCATCCCATTCATTATACCAAATTGCATTAGAACCTATTATTTCAACATTATCTTTTTTATTAGATAATTCTTTGTCATAATCAGTTGCCTTTACTTTAAGCTCTTTATTTTCAGAAAACCTTCTTGCAGTTTCTTTTACAACAGCAAATGCTTCTGGTAAAATATTTTCAAGAGTTTCTTCAATTATTAATTTCTGGTTTTCTTTAATTTTATCAATATCACTAAGTATAATTTCTTTCTCTTCGAGGCTTCCTTTGTTTTTTACATAACTTTCTCTTAGCTCTGAAATTGTTTTGTTAGAATCTTGAAGGTTTTTATTTATTTTATCCTTAAAATAGTCTGTTTTTCCTCTTAGTTCATCGTCAGATAATGACTTTAATAATTCGAATTCATTATTAATTTTATCAACTATAGGGTATAATTTTTTTATATCCTTATCCGACTTTGATCCAAGTATTTTTTTAAGAAATCCAAACATTTTTAATATTTGTGCAAATTTAATAAATAGATAAACTAAATGATTATTCTTTTATTAGAATTCTAAAAATACTATTAGGGTAAATATTTAATTAAATTATTTAAATAAAATCTTAAAAAATTAAAAATAGATTATATTTGCACACCAAAAAAAATCAAATGAATATCAACTTTAGCAAAGAGAACGCAGAATTAAGAAAATCTTTTCCAGATTTTGGAGCTGGTGATACAATCAATGTTCATATAAAAATTAGAGAGGGAAATAAAGAAAGAATTCAACAGTTTCAAGGCACTGTCATGCAGAGAAAAAATGTTGGTTCAAATGGCGAGACTTTTACGTTAAGAAAAATATCTGATTCTATCGCAGTCGAAAAGATAATGCCTATCTTTTCTCCTAATATTGAGAAAATTGAGGTTATAAGGAAAGGTAAAGTTAGAAGAGCACGTATTTTCTATTTAAGAAAAAGAAAAGGCAAGAGTGCTAAGATTAAAGAAAAAATATAAATTTAAACCAATCTTAACAGATTGGTTTTTTTATGTTAATAAAGTATTCCAAATACAATTCGGCTGGTAATAATTTTATTTTAATCAATTGTATTAAACAAAAAATTAATTTTCTAAAAATATTAAATCTAATAATAGCTAACCCGTTAGTACGTGAATCTGATGGTTTACTTTTTATTTCTAATTCAAAAAAATATAATTTTAAATTGAGTTTCTACAATCCAGATGGTTCAAATAGTTTTTGTGGAAATGGGAGTCTATGTGCACTATATCATTTAAAGGAAAATGATTTTATCAGTAAAGAGGCTTCTTTTACATCTTTTGGGCAAAAATATACAGCTGAGATAAATGATCATATTACATTAAAGCTTAAAGATATCGATGATTTTAAAAGACTTAAAAATGGATACTTTATCAACTCTGGTGCTCCACATCATGTGAAATTTGTTGATGAGGCAGATAATTTCAATATAGAAAATGAGGCAAGTTTAATAAGAGGTCTTCCATTCTATAAAATAAATGACTGCAATTTCAATTTAGTTTCGGGCTTAAATAATAATTCAGTTTATGTTAGGACATTTGAGAAAGGAGTTGAAAGAGAAACTTTGAGTTGTGGGACAGGTGCTGTTGCTTCAGTCATTGCTTATGCATTAGAAAAAAATAAAATAATTAATAGGGTAATTACTAAAGGAGGTGAACTTAATGTTTATTTTGAAATAAAAAATTCAATTAAATTTTCAAAGATTTTTTTAAGAGGTAATCCTAAATATGAATATACAGATGAAATATTACTTTGATAAGTTTGCAGATAGATGTAATGATTATTTAACATCTGTTTAACATTTTATTATTGTTTACATTGTAAAATTGTAATGTTATTATGGTTTTTAGATACATTTTTTTATTGTTAGTTTTTATTTTGCCATTTGCCAAAATAAAATCTCAATCGGTTTTTCATACATGGCCAACCTTAGATATTCAAGGAGAAATATTTGATGACATAGAGGTAAAGCTTGAATATAGAAATAAGTATGATAATTCTGCACGAGAATCAAAACAAGGTAGAATTGATTTCGGTATTGCTTATAAAATGAAAAAACTAAAAGCTGGTATTTATTATAGAGAAATATATGATGTTAAAAAAGATGGCAGGGTTTCAGAATTAAGGCCACACCTAGACCTTACATATAAGCTTAATGATAATATGAAAATAAGGTATAGAAACGAGTTTAGGATTAAGGAGTTAGACGATAATGTATTTAGACATAGGTTGAGGTATTCGTATTCATTAAAGGTGTTTGACAATTATAATCCATTTATTCAAAACGAAATTTTTTTTACTGAAAATAAATTTATTAGAAATAGAATAAATATAGGTTTAAGCATTAAATTCAAAAAGACCCCATTCAGTTTTAAACCCAGTTATATTTTAGAGTCCAATAGAAAAGTAAGTGGTGAAAGTATATCATGGTCTCAAAAAAATGTTTTTGTTCTAGCTGTTAGCATCAAGCTTTAATTATTAAAATATCTTATTATTTTAAATTTAGGGCACATTTGGATATTTCTTAACAATTACTTAACATTGTATTAACATAAAGATATTGTTATGTATATACCATCACTAAAAAAATCAAGTAAAAAAAAATACCTTATCAAGGTATTTATCAGCTTAATTATAACTTCATTTTTATTAGTTATATCATACTAATTACTTTTTTATATAAATTATCATTCACCTAATAGATCAGGTCTTTTACTCTTTGTAGTTTTAATTGATTTTTTGAATCGCCATTCATCTATTTCTTTTTGGTTACCTGATAAAAGTATTTTTGGAACTTCCCAATTATTAAATTTTTCTGGTCTTGTATAATTTGGATGACCAAGAAGTCCATCCTGAAATGAATCAGATAGCGCAGCGGACTCATTTGATACTGCTCCTGGAAGGAGTCTTACAATTGAATCAACCAATATGGCTGCTGGTAATTCCCCTCCAGTTAATACATAATCACCTATACTAATCTCCATAGTAATAATATGTTCTCTAACTCTTTCATCGATGCCTTTATAATGTCCACAAAGAATTATTATATTCTTTTTAAGTGATAATTTGTTACTAAGTTTTTGTTCAAGTTTGTTACCATCTGGGCTCATATATATAACCTCATCTATCTTCTTTTTACCTTTTATATAGTTTATACAGTTATATATAGGCTCTATTCCGAGCACCATACCACCACCTCCACCATATGCGTAGTCATCTACTTTTTTATGCTTATTATTTGTATGATCTCTAAGATTATGAATTTCAATATTTATTAATTTTTTTTCTTTTGCTTTTTGTATAATGCTATTATTTAATGGTCCATCTAATAATTTAGGCTGACATGTTATAATATCTATATAATTCATCTTAATTCAAATCTACTAATCCTTCAGGAAGATTTACAAAAATTTTTTTATTTGCAAAATCTATTTTCTCTATGAAATGTTCATTGTATGGAATTAAGACTTCTTTATTATTTATTTCACAGAATAAAATTAATTGTTTGCTGGTATGATAATCCATAATAATTCCTATGTTTTTTTTATTTTCTATTATGTTAAATCCTATTATTTTTTCAATCTTAGAATCTTCATTATTAATGATTTCAGATTTTAAGTAGACTTTTGATCCAATGAAACCAGCATTTATATCTCTATTGTAATTATTTTTAATTTTAATTAAAAAATGATTGTAATCTATTTTTGAAAACTTTTCTAATTTGAACGGCAATAGATTATTTTCAAAATCTATTAAAATCGAATTAATTTTTTTTTTATCTATAGAAAAATTGGCATTGGTTCTAATAACCAAATCACCCTTCAAGCCTTTATGCTTTATTATTTTACCTATATGGGTGAATCCCATATTAGTTAGTTTTTGTTATTTTCTCCTTTTTCTTCTTCCTTCTTAGGTTCTTCTTTAGCTTCTTCCTTAGCCTCTTCAGCAGGAGTTTCTTCCTTAGCTTCTTCAGCAGGAGTTTCTTCCTTCTTAGTTTCTTCA
>CEUU01100276.1_pt1 | contig 14136 bp, 5 predicted proteins | sample 531321 | NCBI WGS metagenome assembly CEUU01 (sample SAMEA2622658, study PRJEB7988) | marine metagenome | isolation source: saline water (ENVO:00002010), including
CGTCACTTAGTGACTATCAGGCTTTGTATCAAATATAAACATCTCTCAGAATGCTCATCTTGATATTTTTTCACTATTCCGGTAAAAAATACTAAAAAAATAATCTATTAAGGAAGTTTTCTTCGGATAACGATAATTTTTTAGTTGTTAATTTCCGGTTTATGTAAAATCGATGAAAAGGTGATTTGTTGTTATTTCAGTAAAAAAAACACACAAGGTGCAAAAAATACACCGATATCTACTGGTACTCCCACTCCTCGTAGTATCCATCGTCATCTTCGGCCCCTTCGTCCCAACCTTGGTCGTCGCGGGTTTGCTCCTTGAGCCTGCTTCTCCCGAAGAGGAATGCGAGCGTGCCGGATAGCATGGCTGCTACCGATCCTATCGCCATTACCGATACTCCTGGGTTCAACTTCATCCTGTCCATGATCGTGAGAGGGTGCGCATTGTCCCCTAGCCCGTCGGAGTTCCTGTCCTCCCACTCGAGGCTGTCGAATGGGAAGGCGTCCTGGAAATCGGTCCACCCATCATTGTCGTCATCTGGGTCTATCAGGTCGCATGTACCATCCTCGTCGAAGTCCGATGGCTCCTCCGTGGCGGAGATCGGGGATGTCTGGCATACCACCTCGGTGGAATCGGCCCATCCATCGCCATCGTCGTCGGTGTCCGAGCCGTCCCCGGTGCCATCTCCGTCCGTGTCCCTGGTCTCCGTTGGGTCTCTCGGGAAGGCGTCGTCGAAGTCCAGCACCATGTCGTTGTCGTCATCATCGTCCAGGTTGTCGCAGATTCTGTCCCCGTCGAAGTCGGCTGGTACGGAGAGCCGGTCACGGGGGTCCGTCCCGCATATGCTGAGTTCGTCGTCGTCGCTCCAACCGTCGCCGTCGTCGTCGCTATCGGAGTTGGACCCCAGGCCATCCGCATCCAGGTCGTCCCACTCGTTGGGGTCGTGGGGGAATGCGTCGACGGTGTCGTTCCATGCGTCATTGTCGTCATCAGGGTCGTTTACGTCACAGAGCCTGTCACCATCCCAGTCTTGTGGGGTGGATTGCCAAAGAGAGGGGTTGGTGCCGCAGGACTCCTCGTCCGGATCGTCCCAGCCGTCGTTGTCGTCGTCTGGGTCCGCGTTGTCGCCGATGAGGTCCGCATCGTTGTCGTTCCACTCGCTTGAGTCAAGTGGGAAAGCGTCGAAGTCGTCCTGGTATCCATCATTGTCGTCGTCTGGGTCGGATGAGTCGCCTACACCGTCCCCGTCCGTGTCGGTGCTCTCGGAGTCGTCGAATGGGAAGTCATCGAGGTCGTTCCCTATACCGTCCCCATCCACGTCATCGTCCAGCTCGTCGCACACCCCGTCTGAGTCGGTGTCCTCCGGTGTCGAAGAGGGGTCCAACGGATCGGACAGGCAGTCCTCCTCCACTCCGTCGTAGAACCCGTCACCGTCATCGTCTCCGTCTGAGTTGTCCCCTATCCCGTCTGAGTCGGTGTCGTTCCACTCGTTGGGGTCGAAGTCGAAGCTGTCTAATTGGTTATCGTACCCGTCCCCGTCAATGTCCTCATCGAGGTCATCGCAAATCCAGTCTGAGTCGTAGTCATCGGGGTATGAGTCCGCGTCGTTTGGATCCGAGTCGCATGTATATTCGTCTGAGTCTGACCACCCGTCGTTGTCATCGTCCGTATCCGCGTTGTCGCCGACGCCATCGCCGTCGTTGTCGGTAGTCTCGTTCGCGTCCTCCGGGAATGTGTCATTCGCGTTGTCCACCCCGTCGCCATCGATGTCCTCGTCGAGCGGGTCACAAACCCCATCGCCGTCCACGTCCGTAGGGGTGCTGGAGTTGTCATTCGGATCGGAACCGCACGAGTACTCCACTTGGTCATAGTAACCGTCTCCATCCGCATCCAGTGTGAATATCCACATCGACAGGTTGTAGTTGTCCCCCCCGCTGTAGGCCCACACCTCGATCACGAGGTTCGAGCCTCCTGTGAAGGTCCCGGAGGCGTTCGTGGAAACTGCCTGTGGGTTGGAGGACAGTGAGGAGTCTATCTGGCTGTTGGAGCTGTCATAGAGCGCCAGTGTCAGCCAGTCCGACTGACCAGCCCCAGGAGATAGCTCGAGGGAAATGCCGTGGTCCACGGGGACGTAGACTTGGTAGTAGTCGTATTCGTCTGATCCGCTGTCCACGTACCCGGGCCACATCGAGAAGCCGGTCGTGGCGTTGACCAGAGGTGTGGCGTTGGAGATCTCGCCTCCCGCGTCTTCCCCCGTGTACGCGTCGTTCTGGTTAAGGCCCGGAACGTCAGACTGGTTTACGAATGTGATGTTCAGAGTGTATTCCCCCTCTCCCCCGTTGCCCCAGGTTCCTGTAACGGACTGAACCTGGATGTATACGGTGGTATTGCTCACGTCTGTGGAGCCGCTCTCGACGTATTCTGGGTTGTCAGACAGGCTGGAGTCTATCAGTGACTGGCTATCGTCGTACAGTCCTAGATCGAAGTCGTTTGCGGAGTTGTTCCAAGAGAGCTCTACCTCTATGGCGACGCTGGATGGGACTTGGACGGTGTAGAAGTCGTAGTTGTCGGAGGTGTCTGATACCCAGCCGTAGTATGTCCCATTCTGGTTAGCAAGGGCGAGTGCGGAGGACAAGTCATCCCCTGCGTCTCCTCCTGAGTTGGCGTCGTCCTGATTGTAAGCGGGGCTGGATGAGAGGTTCGCAAGCCCTATCGTAAGGTTGTAGTAAACGTCATTCCCGGTGAAGGCGTAGACATTGTAAAACACCGTTGTTCCGCCGATAGAAGACGAGTTAGCCGATACGGTCTCGGGATTGTCGTAATACGAGTAAGACAGGGTGGTCTGGTTCGAGTCGTACAGGTAAAGATCCAAATCTGCCGACGTGTTAGTCCAGGACAACGATGCCCAGCTGGTCCAGTTGTTGGGGACGAAAACGGAGTAGTAGTCGCTTATGTCCCAGTTATTGTCCACCCATCCCTCGTAGGTCGAGAGGTTCCCGGACATGTTAATCTGCAGGGCAGTTGAAGATGAGTCACCTGCGTCTAAACCTGAGCCAGCGTCATCTTGTGACGAGCCGGGCTGCCCTGAAGTGGAGAACAGTGTGATTGTGAGGTTGTAGTCGCCCTCGTCTGTGTTGGTAAGTACCCTGATGTACACGTAACCACCTCCTACGTTGGAACCGTTGCTCGATACCTCGTAGGGAGAGGAATAGTCGTATTGGATGTAGTATGTCGCGCTTGACTCGATGAGCGATAGTTGGGAGCCCGACGTGGATCCGTTGGGGAAGCTCATGGTCACGAAGATGCCGTTGCCAGACGGAACTGAGATGTTGTACCAATCCTGGGGGTCAAAGGTATCGGAGATCCACCCTGATAACGACTGATTGCTCGAATTCAGGGGAGTGGCGGAAGTCGAGGTGTCGCCAGCGTCCCCACCGGTGCCCGCATCGTTCTGGGTGGGCCCCTGCGGTTCTGAGAATATCCAGACCTGCAAGGTGTATTGCCCGGATCCCGACCATCTCCTAGCCTCGATGTAGACTGTGGAGCCGCCAATGCTGGTACCGTTTGATGTGACCTCATCGTAGGAGGAGGTAGAGAGGCTGGAGTCTATCTGCGAGTTGCCCGAGTCGTACAGGTAGAGATCGAAGTCGGCACCCGAAGGGGAGGTCAGGCCGACTGATACTCCAGTTCCGTTGGGCATGGAGATGGAGTAGAAGTCGGATGTGTCAGTCGCGGACAGGTTGCCCAAGTAGGTTGAGTTGGTGGCGCTTAGGGAGGTCGAGCTGTTAGCGGTTCCACCGGCGTCCGAACCTGAGCCGGCGTCGTCAGCAATTGCAATCGAGGAGATTAGGCTCAGAATCAGTATCGTGGCTAGTGTCCGTGCGGTCGCTGCCGTTCCTCCCATAGGATTTGGCGCGGGCCCGAGTGTATTGAAGGTTAGTGAAATATGGTGCAAAAAATAAACCGCTTGCGATTGCATCGGTTTAGTAATGGTAGAATCCTGCTCCCGACTTCCTTCCCAGCTCTCCTCTGGATACCTTCTCCACCAGAAGATCTGCGGGCGCGTACTTGTCGTCTTCCATTCCTTCTTCGAGTACGTTCAGAATGTGCATTACCGTGTCCAGGCCAATCAGGTCAGCGAGAGCCAGTGGGCCTATTGGGTGGTTCATCCCCAGCTTCATTATGCCGTCTATTGCCTCTGGCTCTGCTACGCCCTCCTGCAGAGTCAGGATTGCCTCGTTGATCATCGGCATTAGAATCCTGTTACTGACGAATCCGGGGGAATCCGTGCAGGAAAGCGGTATCTTCCCCATCTCCTCGGTGGCTGAGATTACCTCGGAAGTGACCTCTGCGGAGGTTTCTTCGCCGTTGATAACTTCTACTAGTTTCATAATCGGAACTGGGTTCATGAAGTGCATCCCAATCACTTTGTCTGCCCTTTTTGTGTGGCTGGCTATCTCGTTTATCGAGATGCTCGAGGTATTACTTGCTAGGATTGCCTCCTGCTTGCAGATGGAGTCCAGTTGTCTGAAGGTGTTGAACTTCAGTTCTGGTATCTCGGGTATCGCCTCGACAACCAGGTCGCATTCAGAGAGTGCATCCATGCTCACTGATGTACTGATCCTGGACAATGCTTCAGAGGCTTGCTCGTCGGTGATTCTCCCCTTGGAGGCGAGCTTATCCAAGGAGTTGGAAATCGTTGACACTCCCCTCTGGAGGAACTCCTCTTTGATGTCTACCATGATTACTTCCTTGCCGCTACAAGCAGCGACCTGAGCGATTCCGTTCCCCATCTGCCCAGAGCCAACGACTCCTACTGAGTGAACTGCCATGTTAGACTCCGGGGTGGAGGGGGAGATGAGGTTTGGGATGCGGCTACTCCGTACGGACCACCCTTCTTCTGGCTATTCTCAGCGTTACTGCAATGATAACGGAGAGAGTCGCAATACCACTCATGGAGAAAACCCACAGCATGGTACCGGAGTTCTGGGCATCTTCTATGGCCCAGTCTATCCAGTCTTGCTTCAGTACGTCAATCTGGTATTGGTTTGAGTTCTTGGCTCGGTCCATTGAGAAACCCTCCAATATGTGCTGTCCTGGGGAGTCGGGGACGGTGATGTTCTGATGGAAGATGCCCGTCCCAGGGCAGACTAAGTCTCTCGATTGTACTTCGCTGCTTATTGTAACCAGAAGTCCGGGTTCGCATTCTCCGTATATCTCCCTGAGATTAGACAGCGTGGAGCCCTGGTAGATCTTCTCCGAGAACGCCAGTACCGGGGGAGTAGAGTCTAACTCCACAGAAATTGTGTAGGAGTCCGTGCTATCTAGTGAGTCTATCTCGATTAGGAATTCGTTCTGCCCTTCAACCAGATCGAGCGATAGAACTGGGTTGTTTGTGCCCGGTTCTACCACTCCCGCTGAGCCTGTTGTGAGGCTGGTCCAGCGGACTTCTTGTGACGGGTGCCTGTCCAGGATTATGTCTATGCTATCGAGTGAGACCAGGGGTTGGCTACTTCCTGATACAGATGTGTCGTAGTTTGACTCAGGCAGTTGCATTTCCCTGCACTCATGGAATGAGTTGTTGTTTTCCTGAGGAGAGGTCCGGTCAATGGCGTGGAGGCAGAATGTTTGGCTCCCTGTTGAGTTCAGAGTCATCGTTCGAGACCCGGAGGTGCCGTTTTGACTCGCCACCTCAACTCCGTTTAGGGTCATCTTCAGGGACACTTCTTCGGAAGACCACCACGAGAGGTTCTGCACGTGATCCCCCAGTTTATCTCCGCTGGATGGGGAGAGCACCCAGGATATCTCCGGAGCGATTGAGTCCATAGTAAGGGACCAATTTCTATGGTGCGTGTTTCCTGCCCAGTCCTCTAATGATATCGATATGGCTACATCACCCTGTCCCAGTCCTTCTAGGGAGAGTGGGACGGAGATCTCTGTGGTCTCTTCATATTGGCTAATGCCCGGAAGCGGGAATCCTGTGCTCGCGTTTAGGATTGGTGGCAGAGATGTTTCTTCGGTGCAATCTGAGGTCTGGACCCATGAGAAGTACAGTACGAAGACGCACCATTCCATCGTATCGGCTGGGATTTCGAGGATCACCTCGCCGCTCGTAATGTTGATCGGATGTTGCAGGTCGGTTGGGCCGTAGTTGTATTGTGCCTGGTCCTGTAGTGTTATTAGGGATACTTCTGAAGGAGGCGAGGGATCGTAAACGACCTGGAAAGAGGCCATGGCGGAGTTTCCAGCATTGTCCGTAGAGGAGACTTCGAAAACGTTAGGATCGCTATTGTAGTAGAACGGCTGATCTCCAGACTGCCCTGTGAATAGGCCCATCTCCGATTCCTCCAGTACGAAGGAAAGGTTTGCCAAGCCTTCCTCGTTCGTCTCAACCACGGAGCCTTCGACGACCAGGTTCGAGCCGGCCTCGGTCTGTATCTGGAATTCCAGTGTCTCGGTGCTTGTTATCCAGGGAACCCCGTGAATGGCCAGCAACGGGGACGTGACATCGTAGGAGACGGCGAGGTCCGAAGAGGAGGTGCGTCCGGATGCGTCCGAGACCATCGCGTGGAATTCGAACCACTGCTCGCTAGCGGGTAGTGTCGAGTTCACCCAAGCCTCCCTTAGAAGGAGGTTGTCGGATAAGTTGCCGACACCATTCCAGACAGAGGTGAGGTCGTGGAGGGTCCCGTTTGTGGATAACCCCCAAACCGAGTCAGCTGGGAATGTCGTATTGTTGGACGGCCATGTCCAAGTCAGATTGGAGAGTTTGAATCCTATTCCTGTATCTGATGCGTGTAGTTTTATTGGCAGTTGTGTATTGGTCTCAGTGAGGTCCTGGGGGGTTGTGAACGTTATCTCTGGGTCTAGTTCGACTAACTCATAGTGATATGGGAGTCGGATCAGTGCACCTCCCTCGAGGGACAGATCGATGAAGCCTGTCCAGTTCCCTTCCTCGGGAGGCCTAAGGTAACTGATGTTCAGCTCCACAGCTCCTGTGGGGACTCGCCCCCCCAGGGAATCCGACCCAGAAGGCCAGATATCGGAGATTACCGATTCGTTGAGGTCGTGGAATGAGGATACATCCAAGGATGACCCCGCGACGACCTCGATGTCGATCCAGAAGTCGGCCCCATCTCCGTCCACCGAATATCCGTGGACTGCTATGCCGTACAGTCCGTCCTCCGGATCTGTGACTGAGATCGTTTCCGAAGAGGTCCCGCTCCATGATCTCGTGACTTCCTCTCCTGATGAGAAAATCCCATCTCCGTCTCCATCTCTGAAGAGGAATAGGTCGAGATCCACGCCATCATAAGAGTCCATGGAGACAGTGAGCTCTGACGCCTCCTCAATGGTCAAGTTGTACCACCAAGACGCTGTCATCTTGTCACCTGGGTCGTCCTGGAATGCTACCTGGTTGTCTAGGTAGACGGGCCTGACCCAACCGTGAGACGAAACGGACTCCAAGGGCATTGGCATCGTTGAGACCACCAGGGCGGTATCATTCCCTTCAGACTCGGACCAGTCTGAAACGGTCCTGCTGAAGCCTGAGGATTCGGCTGAAATGTACCCGACTGAGATGTTGAGAGGGTTATCGTTGGTCTCTACTCCGTGCAGTGCGGTGTGCAGGATCATTTGGTGGGTCCCGGAGGTTGCTGGGACTGCGAAGGTCTCTCTGGAGGTGCCCGTGTATGTCCCCCAGTTGTGCTGTCCGCTCGTGGCGTGGTTGTTCACCGAACGTTCCTCGATGAAGAATGTGCTAGGGCCATACGAGTCCGGGTCGTCATCGTAGTATCCGTGAGCCGTCTCAGTAAGCCATAGCACATCTATGTCCGTGTACGGGTTGTCATCCCAATCAACATCAAGGACGATTGCCCCATCTGGCCCGAGTTCCTCGGGCCAGTCGACTGTTAGGAACCTCCAGTCCCCGCTCTCGGGCCTCCAACCCCACCGCATCGCACCGCTTATCCAAGACTCGGTGTACAGTGTCTGGTTGGTTACGTTTCCGTCTAGGGGGTTGGGGAGCAGGGAGAAGGGCCCCTCCCAAGGGACGTTTGTTACTATCGGCAGAGTCCAGCTTCTGGAATTATATGGATCATCTGCTGTTTGTGATTGGACGAGAATGCCGTGTTGATGGAGGCCTGGCGTGGAGTCTTCTGGCACTGAAACAGTGACGGGGACGGTGTGATTGGAGCCTGGTTCGATTTCGACGTTCTCGCTCGTGGATATCCATTCGTCATCAGAGATTCCGAAGGAGGTCCAATCTATCTCAATCCGAACTGGGTCCAGTCCCGAAGGACTTGCATCGTACCTCCAGACCCCAAGCAGCAGTCCATCTCGAGCATCTTCGAAAGGTAGGCCCACGCGTACCTCCGCCTGGGGCCCATGGTACCACCAATAGGTCACTTCCTCGAGCTCTTCTGAGTCCTCCCACTCTGACTCGTCAACCATTCCGTCGCTGTCGCTGTCGTTGTGATAGGTTCCATCGCCATCAAAGTCGCTCCATCTGAAGACCTCTAGGTACACTCGCTCCATTGAAGACCTGTCGAGATCCTCGTCAAATGCGTCATACTGGATTGTGGCTCTGGCTCTGAATTGCACGGTATCTGGGTGGAGTCTGTGGGAGGAGTCGTTGGTTATGTGTAAGGGTATAAGCAAGTCCGGCCTATCTCCTTGGTGTCCGTCCCATGTGTCGTTCTCGCCCCCTCCTGATCCGTTTCCTGTACTGTTCCAGACTAGGACCTCGTGAGCAAGTGGCCGGAAGGAGACTGGCGTCAGATTGAGTTGGAGTTCTGATGACCCGGGGTTTTCGAATTTGACATCGAATGTCTGTGATTCTCCTGGTGCTATGGAATTCAGATTTGCGTCTCTATGCTTGCCATGGAACCATCCCGTGTTCCATTGGGCGGGAGATGCAAACCACGTTCCGTTCTCTGCATTTAGCGTCTTAATCGCACGAGAGGCATTCATCCAACCGCCCCCCTGAACAAAGGACTCGTAACCCCTGTCATCCGAGGTTGAAAGGACGAAATCACGGAGCTCCTGGGATTTGGGATGGTAGCCCCTGTTCTCCAGCCAAGCCTCCTCCACCAGAGCTAGGAGTCCGGCCACTACTGGTGTGGCCAGGCTGGTCCCCCCCCATGTCGTCCATGCCTGGTTTGCATTGTCGTAGTTGTTGAGCGGCATATCCCCAGTTGCCGACCAACCGACTGCAACGATATCGGGGTCCATCCTTCCAACGGCGTTTGGGCCCCTGTTTGACCATGGTGCGCTCTGGCCCCAAGAGTCTGAGGAGCGACTACTGAACGCGCCCACTGAGAATACCCCATGAGCAGCCCCTGGCACCTTTGTGGTCCCGAATCCGTGTCCCCCGTTTCCGATTGCTACGGCGAACGATGCATTTGAGTTGTAAACTCTGGTTATCCAATCCAAATATAGGGAATATCCATCGGCTCCAGAGTCATCGACAGAGGAGTACCCGAAAGAGAAGGACCCTATGTGAGGTTGGTCTGGGGTGCTTGGATCTCCATCATAACCCTCTGCAATGAATCTCCATGCATCCAATGAGTGCCCTCCTGAATAGTGGTTTCCAATTGAGGAAATCGTAGCATTTGGTGCCATCCCCAGTACTCTGCCATCATCAACCACGCCTTGGGCGGAGACGGCACTGGCGCAAAGGGTTCCATGGGTTCCTGACTCTAGCATGAAAAGAGTCAGGTTTCCAGGTCCTGCGATCCTGTCGGAGTAGCCATGCCTGGCAGAGTATGTGCCTCCATACGGGACTCCGTGAACTCCGTCAGAAACCCAGTATACGAGTCCCGCGGAGACGTCCCAAAGGCCATCCCCATCAGTGTCCCTACCAGATGTCTCCTCACCCGGTCGCATGGGGGTTTCGTTGCCGAACCAACCGTCTCTATCCGTGTCTGGCCAAACGGTCTCGTATACCCCTGATAGTCGGTCATCCACGACCAGAATCGGGACGTCGCCACCGGCCCTGTCGCGAAGGCGCCAATCAGGATGCTCCCCTAGGTGATATTCCCCAGACAGTGATTCGTTCACTCCCGTGATGTTCAAACCCGATTCGTCGAGTATCCCGTCCGAGTCATTGTCGAAATCTACAGTGGATGTATCGGCATACCAAGTATTTGCCTGGGGGTAGGCCCTTCCATCTACCATCCAAGTATACATGCTGTTGTGGTCGAACATCAGAGGCCAGCCGAAGTATGAGGAGTTCTGGAATCCAACTCTTGCCTGGGTCCCATTCAGATCGGGATGGGCGAAGTCGACCCCCGTATCCGCAACCGCGACTATCAGCCCTTCCCCCGAGAATCCCATCTCCCAAGCATCATTCGCACCGTGTACCTCTCCGGATCGTACAGTATTGGGACTGGGCTCGATTGGTAAGATTCCATAGGGCTCTGGAGAATTCTCTGCATCGAGTAAGGCCACGATTCCTGAAACATGGATTAGCTTCGGCAAAAGAGAGGAGTTGACCCAAAAGGTCCGGTGATCAGTTCCAGTGGAGGTCGTTTCATGATGGGAGAGTCTCTCCCCGGGACCGGCTGGAGCTTGCCTGTCGATGGCTCCGAACAGCCTCTGCCACGTGTCTAAGTGCCCAAGAGAGCTAGTGATGGCAGTGACACGAATATTCTTCTGCCCGGTTTCGAACCTATCGATAAGTGACTGTTCTATCCATGGATTGTGGCCTCCCTGCACCCTAGGCTCGTTCTCTGAGATTTCAGAGATATCGTTGTTGTTGTCTGGAGTTGCCCCAAGGGCCAAAGAAGACAATGAAGAGGCAAGTAGCAATACCATCGATAACAGTACAAGTCTGCCCCGCACAGTTCACGGCAGGAAGAATGTGGCTTGATATTGACGGCTTACCGTCCCGTCAAATACAAGAGCCACGGCATTGAGGGCCTGCCGGAGTCCCGTAGTGTAGTGGTCCATCATCTCGGGTTTTGGTCCCGGGGACCCTGGTTCGAATCCGGGCGGGACTACCAAAATGGAAAAGACCGAAGGCGGGTTAACTATCGATTGCTTCAGAATCCCTCTTCAGATCCTTAGTTATGTTCTTCTGATGGCTCTCCAGGGTTCCTCCTCCGATTTCTAGAAGTTTGGCATCCCTCCACATCCTCTCGACTACGTACTCTCCGACGTAACCATAGCCGCCCATGACCTGTATTGCCCTGTCTGCTATGTTCTTAGCGGTCGTAGTGGCATAGAGTTTGACGCCGTCGGAGTCCAGCCTGTGTCCTGCTTCGGAGAGTTCGATTTGCCTGGCCGTATCGTAGATGTATGCTCTCATTGCCCTGTACTCTGCCCATGACTCTCCTATATGTCGCTGAATTTGACCGAAGTCCCTGATCTGCTTACCGAAGGCCTCCCTTTCAGTCGCGTAGGAGTTCATGTCGTGGAGGCACCTCCTTGCTATTCCGAGACTCATTGCAGCAAGTCCGACCCTCTCGTGCTCCAGATTTCTCATCAGATGTATCATTGATTCTCCCGGCTTCCCCACCACGTTCTCTGCTGGGACTACACAGTCCTCGAAAACCAGCTCGGCAGTCGTACTAGCCCTCATACCCAGCTTGTCAGTAATCTTCTGGCCAGCAGAGAATCCTTCCATCCCCCTCTCAACTAGGAATGTTGTGATCTCCGCCCTACCCCTGTCGTCTGTACCGGTCCTTGCGTATAGCCAGACGACATCCGCAGGAGTACCATCCTCATCGATAATTCCGTTTGTGATCCACATTTTCCTACCGTTAATCACCCATGATCCGTTGTCCCTGATTGCGGCGTTTGTCTGCATTCCTAATACATCTGTACCATAGTCTGGTTCGCTCATACCCAGACAGCCCACCCACTCGCCGCTGCAGACCTTGGGAAGGATACGGTCCTTCTGAGCATCGGTTCCGCTGTGGACCAAGTTGTTCACGAAGAGTTGGTCATGGGCTAGGAATGCTAGGCACAGTCCGGGGTCTGAGTAGGACAATTCTTCGTTAACTATCGCCACAGACGTTGCATCCATCCCTGCGCCACCGTACTCTGTAGGGACAGTTAGCCCGAGTAGCCCCATTGACCCCATCTCTCTGAAGAGCTCTATGTTGAATCTCTCCTCTCTGTCGTTCTCGAGGGCCTGTGGCTCCACCTTATCCCTGACAAAGTTTCGAACCATCTCCCTGAGCATCGAGTGCTCCTCAGTGGGATTTGCCATATCCATATCTCGCCAATTCTCAGACATGATGATGCCAGGGGTGGTCGTCGTAAGAGGCATTCGTTGGTCGGGGCTCTAGTTCCAGAAGGCAGAGTCCTCCCAAGGTAGCCCGATGGCTATACCGACGATCTCCAGAATGACGAAGTTCCAGATCAGGTAAGTTAGAATTGCTGCTGTAAAAACTGCCAGAGTTGTGTTGACCACCCTCCTCTTCTCCCTTTTTACGTCGTCCAGGGTGCAAACTCCTCTGTTGCGGAAGTAAACTACCAGGCCGTAGGAGAGCATGGAGAGTGATACCATGTACAGGGCAAATCGGACCCATGAGTAGTAGAGGTCGTTTGAGAGTTGGTCGGCTGCGACTATGGCTGAGGAACCCGCGAGCATAACCCAAACGACTGAGGGTAGGCAGCAAAGGCTGGCTGTTATCGCAGAAAGCGCTACCAACTTAGCGAGGGGGCGCGTCTGCTCTGAGTCCATACTGCAACTTCCTATGGGGTGACCCTTCTGCTATCCCTTGGGAACGGGATTGCCTCTCTGATGTGCTCAGCGCCAGAAAGCCATGTGCATAGCCTGTCAACCCCTAAACCGAAGCCTCCGTGGGGCACTCCTCCGTATCTCCGGATATCGATGTAGAATTCGTATGGATCACGAGGAGCCCCCTCCTCGTCAATTCTCTCGAGTATCTCCTCCTCGGACCATGTCCTCTCCCCCCCTCCGATTATCTCGCCATAGCCCTCGGGAGCCAGAAGGTCGTGACATAGGACGTATTTCGGATTCTCTGGATCGGGACGGTGGTAGAATGGCTTTGCCACCCTTGGGTAGTGAGTGAGGAAGTGGGGGACCTCGAAGTCGGAGGTTAGTATCTTCTCTTTGGAGTAGTCCAAGTCCTGACCCCACTCGACCTCTACTCCCTTAGACTGAAGTATCTCAATGGCCTCGTCATAACGCATCCGGGGGTACTCGCTTTCCGCGAATTTAGCTACCATTGACAAATCCCGACCCAGTTCCTCTAGCTCCTCTGACCTCTCTTCTAGAAGGGTGCTCGCGACGTGTCGCACAACCCCTTCCCCATGCTCCATCACCTCGTCATTTGAAGCCCATGCCACCTCCATCTCAGCATGCCAGAACTCCGTTAGGTGCCTCCTTGTCCTGCTCTTCTCTGCTCGGAATGAGGGGGCCATTGTGTACAGACGCTCCAGGGCTGGCATCGCTGCCTCTGCATAGAGTTGCCAAGACTGGGTGAGGTATGCCTTCTTGCCGAAGTATGGGACTTCGAACAGTGTGCTTCCACCCTCCACCGCGCCTGCAACGAAGTTCGGAGCCTGGTACTCAGTGAAGTCTCTTTCACGGAAGTATGAGTGGATTGCCCCGAATACGGTGCTTCTAACCTTCAGCATTGTCGTCATTCGGCTCGTTCGAAGGTAGAGGTGCCTGTTGTCCAGTAGGAACTCGGTCTCACCACCGTCGGAGTCCTCCATCGCTGATTCGGTGATGGGGAAGGGGCGATCGGGGTTCACGGGACCGATCACAGTGGCTGAAGAAACCTGGACCTCATGGCCGTGCTCTCGATTTGTTGGCTCTACTAGACCCGTTATCTCGACACTAGATTCGATTAGAGCGTTCCTAAGCGATTCGAAGCACTCGTCACCTACTACGTCCCTCTTCGCCACGCATTGGACGTGGCCCGTGGAGTCTCGAACAACGATGAACCATATCTTGTTGGAGCCCCGGGCCCTGTGGATCCATCCCTTGAGAACCACCTCTTTGGCATCATGGGAGCCAGCCGTAACATCTCCAATCCAGTACTCTTTCCCCATAGCGCCAATGGACCGTCTCGGACCATCGGTTATGAATCCTCGATTGCTCGGCATATACATTGGCGGGTCTGACGGGGTTCGAACCCGCGACCGCCCGGTTAA